>ERZ802822.10-NODE-10-length-135149-cov-9.684605_pt1 | contig 135149 bp, 152 predicted proteins | sample MGYA00345649_ERZ802822 | MGnify/ENA primary metagenome ERZ802822 (study PRJEB30503, sample SAMEA104212359) | marine metagenome | biome: Westerlies Biome; feature: [SRF] surface water layer (ENVO:00010504) within the epipelagic zone...; material: water... | reverse complement strand
AAATGTAGTGCGTATGTAACTGATACTACAAATGCTTCTCGGACATTATTGTTTAATTGCATTGACAACTCCTGGGACCCTAAACTTTTTTCAATTTTTGACATAGAGCAATTTGATCTAGCTGAAGTCAGACCCAGCTCTAGTAATTTTGGTTCTAGTAATTTTGAAAATAGCTTCTCCAAAGAAATTTTAATATCTGGAGTTGCTGGCGACGCGCAAGCGTCCTTCTTTGCTAACTTATGTTTTAATCTTGGAGATAGTAAGATTACCACTGGAACTGGTTTTAATATTCAAACAAATATTGGAACTGATTTTAAGGAAGATAATAATGCCTTTACCACCCTTGCCTTCAGCCATAATCAAAAAAATTACGGCAATTAAAAAAAGGCTTCCTTTAATCATTGATTGAATATTTCTATCTGCAATATAATTAAATAAAGACACATTCCCAGATGCAATTGTAACTGCTCCAGATGAATTGTTTTTTTCCATCCATTTAACAGCCTTTTTATTAAGAGTTCGTGCTTCAACTGTTGAAACGTCTTTTATAGTAGTGGTCACTCGAGTGCTTTGACGATTAATATTAATACGGTCATTTAGATCAAGACCATAAGGAAGAGAAAGTTCATACACTAGTAAATATTGGCTAGCAAGTTTTCGATTATCTGGAATACGGTAAAATTTCTCATCATCAGCATTTAAATTTTTATTTAGTCGTTTCATAACATCTGAAATTGCGTAAACATGAGCAACCTCAGGCTGGACCTTTAGCCATTCCGTAAAACGATTAACATCTTCTAAAAATTTAGGCTCAAGAACTCCCTGAGGTTTGCCAGAATTAATAATAAATTCAATATTATCAGTTCCAAAAAAAGGCCGCGTAGCATCAATGGAATCACGTATATCAATACCAGGACTGAAATATTTCGACCAAACATCATTTAGCTCTAAACGTGGAATGAGTGCAATCGATGCAATACAAAAAAATACTGTTCCGAAAAAAGCTTTATTTCTATGCTTGTATATAACCTCGCCAATGGAATGAATAATTGAAGGCTTTGAGCTCTCACTTTTAAAACTCTCGTATTTTAGAGGTAATAAATTCATGACAGCAGGCAAGAAGGTTAAGGATAAAACCCATGCCATAAAAATACCTGCCGCAGTCATATTTCCAAGATGGTGAAATGGTGGTGAATCAGAAAAGTTTAAACTTAAAAATCCAATCGCCGTCGTAATAGAAGTTAGTGTTACAGGAAATGTATTGGTTGCTACTGCCTTGACTATTGCCTCCTGCTTATTAGTACCACTATACATATGCTGTCGAAACGCAGAGAGAATATGCACAGCATCAGCGATAGCAATGGTCAAAATAATCGTCGGGGCAGAAATTGATAATGGCGTGAGCTCTACCCCTGTCCAACCACCTAAGCCCATACCAAAAATGGTTGATAAAATGATGATAAATAGTCCAGACACCATCGCAAGAATAGAACGCATCACAATTAACATCACAATGATAATTATTAAATACATTGCTGGTATAAGAGTTTCAGAATCTTGCATTCCAACCTCGCTAAATGCAGAAGACAGCATTGAAGCACCAGTAAGTTTTACTTCAATATTTGGATATTTTTCTTTAATCTTATCTCGAATTTCACGTGCCATCGCTGCAGTACCTAAAACATCTTCAGCAATACTTCTATCCACTTGTAAAATAGAATTCACAATCGTCGCACCGCCATCAGGTGCTGTAATAAATTTGTGTAATAGCGGTTCATTTTCTGCAACTCTTTTAAGTCGACGCATCTGATTAGGTAACTCAATTTCTTCCTTATCAAAAATCAAATCTTCAACAATAAGGTCGTCGCCTTTAGCAAAAGTGTGCTGAAAGTTTGTCAAACTATCGACACGTGAAACAAAAGGAAGATTCCAAGCCTGGGCTGTTATATCGTAAACTGCTTCAATAACATGAGGTTGATAAATGTCCCCTTCCTTTGGAATTATTACAAAGCTAACGTTGTCAGCCTTTCCATATGTAGCTTCAAAATTCAAAAATCTTTGTAATTCCGGATTATCTTCGCCAAAAAAAATCTGATAATCTCCCGAGAAGCTAAGATTTTTGGCGCCATATCCACCAATTAGAGTCAACATTAAACATAAAAGGATAGTTAGCAATTTTCGTGTCGCTGCAAATTCAGCAACTCTCTCCCCCCACCATTCAATATTCCTTGCGATTCGCGCCATAGTTTTGTTACTCAACAAATAATACAAATTTGTAATATATTATTACTATATCGTACTTTATAAAATAGTTATCGTTGCTGTTAGGCTCGTGGTAGGCGCGATTGGGATCGAACCAACGACCTCTACCATGTCAAGGTAGCGCTCTAACCAACTGAGCTACGCGCCTTTATATAAAAATGTTAATATAACATTTATAATATAATCATGCATAATAGTATTAATTTAAAGTTAAAAAATTTATGAATACAATGAAAAAATATATATCTATTCTAATAACAGTTGGGTTTATGATTTCTCCTTGCCATGCAGAAGATTTAGCAAAAGAAGAGCCAGTTTACCATGTAGTCTTAATATGGCTAAAAACGTACAGAAATGAAATGAGAATAAATAAAATCATCAATGCTAGTAAAGAACTAAAAAATATTCCTGGTGTTTTAGAGGTTTCTACTGGAAGAGTATTAAGAAGTTCTAGAGTAATAGTAGATGATACTTTTGATGTAAGCGTTATTATTAAGTTTGCTTCTAAAGAATATTTGAAAGACTATCTAGTTCATCCAATTCATATTAAAATTGCAAATGAAGTTATAAAACCACTTGCTAATAAAATTACGGTTTACGACACAATAATTCAAGAGTAAAAAAGAAAAATGGAACTAATTTTTCATAAATCTGAAAAATATATTGAAGAAGATATTTTTTATTACATAAGCGATCAAAGAGACAAGCACTCTATGATTAAGCCAAAGAAAGAAGATTTAATAAGTATGACAGTTGATTCTGAAATATTGTCTTCTCCGAGTAAAAAAGAAATATCAAATGCTCTTTACCCATTTAAAAAAAATAGCGTTGACAAGATATATATAGGTTTAAGCTTCCCGTTGTTTTCAAATAATTGGGCGGCCTCATATTTAAGATACCTCTTAAAAATAATAAAAAAAGACGGGGCAATAATACTTCCAGTTTATCCAGAAGAGCAAGCTAGTGAAAAAGGTATGTGGTCAAGAAGTTTTTTAGAAAATATTTTTACAAGTAGAACTGGTTGGACAGGAAGAAATAATGTGTGGGCAGAAAATGATGGTGTGATGTCAATGAGAATAGGGAAGAAGTTTCCAGAAAAAACTAATAGTACATTAAATTTTTACTTAGAAGAAATTGGAAATCAAAATCTCAGAAACGACTTACTAGAACCAAAGAATGATAACATAGATATTATTAAAAATATTTGGTCAACTAGTAGATTCAGTTCTATAGTTGAAAAAGTTATACAAGATAATTTTACAAATAAAGATGTTTTATATGGTGATATTGGTGACAACCCGTCACTTCCTTTCGAAATAAATGTGAGTAGTTATATAAAAATTAAAAAAACTATTGTTATTACAGATGATGATGATTCATACAATGATTTAACTAACTATTTCTCATATAGAAATATCCCAGATAATGAAAAACTTAGAAAATCAAACATCCAAGATCTTAGTATCATAAAACCAAATATCATATCCATAATTTATAACTCTAATAATCTAGATATTCTAAATAAAGTTATAAAATTATGCCCTTCTTCTGACATAGTTTTTTATGGTAATTTAAAAACGGATGATACTATTTATAATAGTCATAACATAAGTAATTACTCAACAATTGTTGCGACGAAACTGCAATCTGAAAAAACTATAAACCATTATTCTGATATAGTAGAAAAAGAAATAAATGAAGAAATAAAAGGTAATGATAATAAAATTTATCTTTTAACACCAAAATAATATGGCATTTAAAAAGTATTCTAGAAACCCATACAACCCTTTATCCGATAAACCTTATAAATTATCAAGATCTAGAATTGATAATTATATAAATTGCCCAAGATGTTTTTATATGCATGAGCGTAAAGGAGTAAAAGCTCCATCAGGGCCAACTTTTTCATTAAACAATGCTGTTGATAATTTATATAAAAATGAATTTGATATTTATAGAAAAGAAAAAAAAGCACACCCAATAATGATAAAGCATAATTTAGATTGCATACCTTATGATAATGAAAATCTTGATGAATGGAGAAATGCTTTTAAAGGAATTAAATGGCATGACAAAATTACTAACTTTTTATTTTTTGGTGGAATAGATGATATATGGATAAATTCGCATGATGAGTTACATATTGTTGATTACAAAGCCACAGCTAAAAAAACTTTTAATCCAAATTTCGATACGGGATGGGAAGCATGCTACAAAAAACAAATAGAGATATATCAGTGGTTATTTAAGAAAAATGGATTTAAAGTTTCAAATATTGGCTATATTATTTATGCAAACGGAAGATTGGATGAAAAAGAATTTAATAGTAAATTAAACTTTGACGAGCATCTATATCCTTTGGTATGTAGTACAGATTGGATTGACAAAATAATTCAAGAGATTTATGAATGCTTGAATTCTGAAAATTTACCAAAGAGTGGTGGTGGTTGGAATGGAGAAGGTTGTGAGCAGTGTGCATATAAAAAAAAATTATTTGATATTTTTAAAGCACATACAAAAAATTAAATAATTTTTCAGTTAAAGACTGCTGAAAAATATGGGACCCAAGTGTATATTATCAAAATCGTAAACCCAATTTCAAAAATCATAACTTTTTTAAAAAATGATGCTTCATAAATTGATTCTAAAGATGAAAACTTTACTATGACCATTACAATATCGAACATTAAAACCATGATATAAATTGGTAGTGTTGCTGGTATAGCAAGTGTTAAAATTGTACTAATGGCATTTTCTAATAGAAGCTCAGTATCTTTATCTGGTGCAAATATTAAATAAGTAAACCCAAGTAATATTAACAAAAATCTAAGTAAGCCTATTTTTTTTATAAATATATTAATAGTTATTTATTCCTTCATATAATGTTTCATTAATACTTCTGCTACTTCAGGTCTAGCAAATTCTTTCGGCAGACTCTCTCCTTTTGAGAGCATTTCCCTTACTTTAGTACCGGACAGAATTACAAAATCATCTTTTGTATGATCATCAACATCTCTCATCATAACTACTTTATTAAGTTTTTTTGAATACGCTGTATGGTCTGCTTTAAATATTTTTATATTTAGCGCATCCTTAGGAACGCTATCAAATATATCTTGAGCATCAAAAGCGCCGTAAAAATCACCTACACCAGCGTGGTCCCTGCCAACTATCAAATAACTGCACCCACAATTCTGCCTAAAAACTGCATGTAATAATGCCTCTCTTGGTCCTGCATAAAGCATATCAAATCCATATCCAGTTATCATTACATAGTCTTTAGGGAAGTAATGATCGACCATAGTTCTTATAGCAGTATCTCTAACATCAGCAGGAATATCTCCTGGTTTAAGTTTGCCTAGTAACATATGAATTAATATCCCATCTGCATTTACTCTTTCTCCCGCCATTCTACATAATTCCTCATGGGCTCTGTGCATTGGATTCCTAGTTTGAAAGGCAACAACATTCTCCCATCCCTTAGATTCTATAGATGATCTTATCTGCATTGCTGTTCTGAAAGTTTCTCCAAAATCTTTTTCAAAATAACTGAAATTAAGTACGCTAACATTACCACTAATTAGCGTATCCCCTTGCTCATAAAAAGTTTGCACGCCAGGATGAGACTTATCTTTTGTTCCATAAACTTTTTCTACAATGCTATCAATTTCGGAAGATGATAATTTCTCTATTTTATCAATATTCTGTATAGCAATTATCTGTTCTCCATCAACATTAGGATCAATCAAAGCTATGCTTTCTCCTTCCTTAAAGTCTAACTCTTGATTAGTTAGATTTACCACAGGTGTTGGCCAAAAAAGACCATTATTTAGTTGCATGTTATTTGCTACAGAAACTACTTCACTTTTCCCCATAAATCCTTCTAAAGGAGTGAAATAGCCAGCTCCCAGCATTACCAAATTGGCTGCTGCTGCAGAATTTACTGTCATTTTTTTCATTGATTTAGCAGAATCTAAAAGCGCTACCTTTTCTTCTTCAGTGCTAACAATTTTTGGCATTAGCTCTTCTGAGCCATGTGGTTTTATCATTTTATTTCCCCTTAATCTTGCGGCTTATATACCTTATTATAATTTCTTTATTATTCCCATTACGGTATGATTATCTCATATTTAATATAATACTAAAAAATAAATATTTAAACTAAGATGAAAAATTTTATAGCCCCATCAATTTTATCGGCAGACTTTTCAAAATTAGGAAAAGAGGTTGATGATGTAGTATTAGCAGGTGCTGATATTATTCATTTTGACGTAATGGATAATCACTATGTTCCAAATTTAACTATAGGGCCTTTAGTATGTAATTCACTTGTAAAATACGGGGTAAAAAAACCAATAGATGTTCATTTAATGACTACTCCGGTTGACGATCTTATAATTCAGTTTTGTGACGCAGGAGCATCTATGGTCTCTTTTCATCCTGAGGCCACACAACATATTGACAGAAGTATTGAGCTTATAAAGAGTAGAAATTGTAAAGCAGGTATTGCTCTCAATCCTGCTTCACCACTATCTCTGCTTGACCATATTTTAGATAAAATAGATTTCATATTAATAATGTCAGTAAACCCAGGTTTTGGTGGGCAAAAATTCATTAAAAACTCTCTAGAAAAGATCAAAAAGTGCAAAGAGATGATTGATAAATCTGGCTGTAATGTAGAAATTGAGGTAGATGGAGGAATAGGAATCAATAATATTAAATCTATTAAAGAAGCTGGTGCAAATATATTTGTTGCTGGTTCAGCTATTTTTAATTCAGATAGTTACGATGAAGCTATTAAAAAAATGAAGCAAGAAATTTCTTCTGACTAAAAAATAATGCTAAAAAAAGATTTCATAAAATTTGCCGATCAAGGAAATTCTAGAGTTTCTATAAACAAAATAATTAAGGATTTCAATGGAAGCCCTCTTCAAACATATAAAACGCTAAATAATAAAAATTCTTTTTTGTTTGAGTCAGGATCAAATAAAGGGAAATGGAGCAGATACTCTATTGTTGGCACACAGTCCAACGAGATGATAAAAGTAAAAGATAATAAAATAACTTATATTAATAACGGAAAAACTGAAAGTATTAACTCAAAAGACCCTTTGGAATGGATTGAAAATTTTTATGCAGAAAATAGAGTTGCAAATCTTCCAAAAGGCGTTCCTTTTTCTGGAGGACTAGTCGGTTATTTTGGGTACGAAACTATAAGTTTTATTGAAAAAAAGTTAGACACGAACAAAAAAGATACTTTAGGTGTTCCTGATATATTTTTATTTGTATGTAATGAAATTATTATTTTTGATAATTTAGAGCGTAGTGTACAGATAATCGTTAATGCTAAAACTGATAAAGAAAATAGTTATGAGAATGCTATTTTTAGGGTTGATGAAATTCAGGATCTGATATTCAAAAAACAAAAAATTTCTTCGTCAGTGCAAAAAAATGATAGGAGTGAATTTACCTCTTCATTTAAGAAAGAAAATTTTATGAGTGCGGTTAATAAGGCTAAAGAATACATAACATCTGGCGATGTTATGCAAGTAGTATTATCACAAAGACTTACAAAAAAATTTGAAGGTAACCCAATAAATATGTACGAAGCGTTAAGAGATATGAATCCTTCTCCTTATATGTATTTTTTAGATATGGATGGTTTTCAAATTATTGGATCCTCTCCTGAGATATTGGTTAAATTAGAAGATGAGAAAGTTACAGTTCGTCCCATTGCTGGCACAAGACCTAGAGGCCTTAATGAATCGGAAGATTTAAAAAACGAAAATGATTTGTTAAATGACCCAAAAGAACTTGCAGAACATTTAATGCTTATTGACTTAGGAAGAAATGATATTGGAAGAATATCTAAAATTGGTAGCGTTAAGCTTACTGAAAAAATGATTATAGAAAGATATTCCCACGTGATGCATATAGTTTCAAATGTTAGTGGTGAGATCAAAGAAAAAACCAAACCTTTAGATGTATTAAGAGCTACATTCCCTGCTGGGACTGTTTCAGGAGCACCGAAAATTAGAGCTATGGAAATTATTAATGAACTTGAACCTTTAAAAAGAGGCATATACTCTGGGGCTATAGGTTACTTATCTTGGACTGGCGATCTTGATACTGCATTATCAATTAGGACAGCAGTAATAAAAGATAATTTGATTCATGTTCAGGCTGGTGCTGGTATAGTTTACGATTCTGTTCCAGAAACAGAATGGGATGAAACAATGAATAAAGCTATGGCATTATTAAAAGCATCTGAAAAAGCTAATTTCTCGAATGAGGATAAATAAATGATACTAATGATAGATAACTATGATTCATTTACATATAACATTGTGCAATATCTTGGTGAATTAGGAGTAAATGTAAAAGTTGTTAGAAATGACATGATCTCTACAAAAGATATTGAATATATGGAGCCAGAAAAAATTGTGATATCTCCTGGGCCATGCACACCGAAAGAAGCTGGTGTTTCTATAGAAACAATTAATCATTTCTATACTAAATTACCTATCTTAGGGATTTGCTTAGGGCATCAGAGTATAGGTGCTGCATTTGGTGGAAAAATTATCAAAGCAAAAAAAATAATGCATGGGAAAACATCTTTAATACATCACAACCAAAAATATATTTTCAAAGATTTGCCAACTCCTTATACAGCAACTAGATACCATTCTTTAGTAATTGAAGAAAATACAATGCCTGATTGTTTGGAAATAATTGCTGAGACTAAATCTGATGATCAAAGCGATAACGAAATAATGGCAATTAGACATAAAGATTTTCATACGTATGGTGTACAATTTCACCCAGAATCAATTATGAGTGAGCATGGACATCAAATTTTAAAAAATTTCCTTGAAATAAAATGAATATAAATGAAGCAGTAGAAAAATTTTCGTCTGGAGACAGTCTAAAAAAAAGTGAAATCAAAGAAGTATTCCTTAGTATTATGAATAATGAGTGTAATGATGCTGAAATTATTTCTTTTCTTATGACTCTTAAGACAAAAGGCGAAACCGTAGAGGAAATTGCAGGTGCTGCTGAAGTTTTGAGAGAAATGTGTCAAAAACTAAAATTAAATTCGAATGAATTAGTAGATACGTGCGGAACAGGTGGAGATGGTCAAAATACCTTTAATATTTCAACTGCATCTGCCATTGTTGCTGCTGCTGCTGGGGTTAAAATTGCAAAACATGGTAACAAATCAATTTCTAGTAAATCAGGCAGCGCAGATCTTTTAGAGTACTCTGGAATAAATATTGATTTAGACGAAGAACAAGCTAAAAAATGTTTTGAAGATAATGGTATAACTTTTATGTTTGCCCCGAAATATCATAAGGCAATGAAAAGTGTTTCAACAGTTAGAAAAAGTATTAAAACAAGAACTATATTTAATGTTTTAGGACCATTATCTAACCCTGCCAATGCTAACTTCCAAATCTTAGGGGTTTATGACAAAGAGCTAGTTTTACCGATTGCAAAAGTAATAAAAGATCTAGGAATAACCAGAGCTATGGTTGTTCATTCTGAAGAAGGTTTGGACGAAATATCATGTGAAAAAGATACATATGTAGCCGAGCTAAAAGACGGCACAATTTCAGAATACACAATAAATCCTAGGGATTTTGATTTACAAATTTCAACTTTAGAATCTTTAAAAGTAAATACCGTAGAAGAAAGTTATAAAATTTTTATTAATATGCTAAATAACAAAGATGAAGCGGCAGTAAATATAGTGAGCTTAAATGCTGGTGCTGCTATTTATATTTCTGGAATTACAGATGACTTAAAGAGTGGAATAAAATTAGCAAGTGAAGTCATTAGTTCTGGTAAAGCTATGCAAAAATTTGAAGATATTAAAAAATCTATGCCTGAAAAAATTAAAACACCAAAAATTCTTGAAGAAATTTTAGAAAATAAAGCAAAGGAAGTTGCTGCAAGAAAAATAAAAATTTCAATTCAAGATTTAAAAGAAATTGATTACATGAGCTCTTTAAAAAGAGATTTTAAAGGCGCTTTGATTAACAAAATTAATCAAAATAAAGATGCTGTTATTGCAGAGATCAAAAGAGCTTCCCCTAGCATGGGAGAACTAAATATGAATATCATTCCTGCAAAAGTTGCTTCTGATTTTGAAGCTATGGGTGCTGCTTGCTTGTCTGTATTAACGGATGCAAAATATTTTAAGGGTTCAGGGGCTATTCTTGAAATGGCAAAAAAAGGATGTGGGCTGCCCATCCTTAGAAAAGATTTTATTATTGATGAATATCAAATAGATGAATCTGTCACGATGGGTGCTGACTGTATACTTCTTATTGTTTCTGCTCTAGAAAAGGATTTAATGAAAAAACTATACGATGCAGCAAAACAAAGAGATTTAGACATTATTGTGGAAGTTCATGATCACAGTGAACTTGAAGCTGCCCTAGAGATAGAGTGCGATATTATCGGAATTAATAATAGAAATCTTCATACTTTTGATGTTGATTTAAATACAACTGTTGATTTAATAAAATATATAAAAAATGATCAGCTTGTAATTGCTGAAAGTGGTATACATACTATTGAGGATGTTAAAAAAATGAATAGTTGTGGCATAAACACATTCTTAGTTGGAGAATCCTTTATGACAGCAGATAACCCTATAAATAAGTTTAAAGAAATATTTACAAAATAAATTGAAGACCATAATACAAAATTGCTCGCAATGTGGTTCAGACAAAATAGAGTTTGCTGTGCCTTCGGGTGACAACAGGAATAGATATATTTGTAAGAACTGTGGCTACATTCATTATCAAAATCCAAATATTGTTGCAGGTTCTATTTTAGAATGGAATAACAAAATTTTATTATGCAAAAGAGCTATTGAACCAAGAATTAATTGTTGGACATTACCAGCTGGTTTTTTAGAAAACGAAGAGCCTTTGGAAATGGGAGCCGCAAGAGAGTGTATTGAGGAAGCAAATGCATATTCAAATGATATGAAAATTTTTTCTATCTATAGTCTGGTGCACATCAGTCAAATTTATATTATGTACTATGGAACTTTAAAAGACGGTAAACATAGCCCAGGCCCAGAAGAATCATTTGATACAAAATTATACGATAAAGATGAAATACCATGGGATGAATTAGCATTCCCGATTATCACAGAAAATCTCAAGTTATTTTATGAAAAAGAGAAATCTGATATGCCTCATACCGGAATCGTTGATAAGATTGATAACGAATACATAATAACCCGAAATTAGTTAATGGATATTGATGAAAAAGAATCTTATTGTCCTTACTGCGGTGAAAATATTTCTTTATTAATTGATAATTCAATAGAAAACCAAGAATATGTTGAAGACTGTCAAGTTTGTTGCAGCCCGATATTAATCAGTGTGGAAATTGATCATAATGGAAATATATTGATGAATACTAGAAGAGAAAACGAATAATGAATTTAACTTTAATATTAACTTTAGCACCGCCTTTACTCATCGTTGCTTATATAATTAAGGCAGATAAATTTCCAGAACCAACAGGCTTATGTATTAGTACTTTTCTTTTAGGCTGTCTACTATGTATTCCAGCTGCATCACTTAACAGCTATTTTATTCCAGATTTAAGTTATGCTTATTTAGCTGGTTTTACTGAAGAAACATTAAAATTTGCGGCTATCTATTTTTATATAAGGACAAAAACAGATTTTGACGAACCTATGGATGCTATAGTTTATGGAACATTAATATCTCTTGGGTTTGCAACACTTGAGAATTTTCAGTATGTGTATAGTGCAGGGAATCCAGATTTTATTGCGATCTTAAGATCTTTTACCGCAATTCCTCTTCATGCTTGTTGTGGAATTATTATGGGTTATTATTTTGGTCTGTATATTTTCAAAGAAAGGGATAAGTTAAATCTCATCAAGTCTTTATTTTTTGCCATAGCCTTTCATGCTTCTTACAACTATTTTGCAACCAGAAATATCCTGTTAATGTTTATAGTTTTAATAGTTTTAGTTATGTTTGCTAAAAAACTACATAAATTATTAAAGACTGAGCAATTATCAAATCAGAGTTAGAACATGTAAAAGATAAATAAAGTTTTTCCTTTAAATGACTATCTAATCTACAAAATCAAGTGTCAATAATAGTCTTTGACTGCCATTTCCTAATTTTGGGGAACGATGAACTAAACCAGCCCCTTCATTTCCTGACCAACTTTCACCTTTTAATAAACCAACATGCCCTGTTTCTAATTGCTTAACATCTTGTTGTTTCTTATAAATTCCAGTTTCTTCGTCAAGTTTACCATGGCCTGCTTGGCCTAATTTACTTCTATCCACTAAATGATGGGGTAGCCACTCTGTTGCAATTCCTAAGTAAGTAGTTATTAAACGGCAAGGTACTCTATCAACATGAAAACGTGGGCACATTGTGTTATCTAGAACTTTTAACCTAAAACTTACTTGTTTCAAATTAAAGTGGTGGCAAAACATATTAACTAGCTCTGAGACATCCTCTCGAAAATCAGATGTATGCTCATTTGATCCAATTTTAGAACTCAAAATATCATTAACATTTATTGGTCGTACCACTTCAGATAATTGTAAATATGGTTTTGTTTTAACAATATGTTTTGCTACTTCTTCAACATTACTGTTAAGTTTTCTTCGCCAAATCGACATATTAACTTCTTCTTGATGGATTTCCGATATTGCCGATACAATATCACCAACATAACTATAGCGACGTTGTACTGGCGAAATTTCTTTTTTTAATATACTTCTAAAAAAACTCATGCGGTTTCTTTCCATTCATCTGGAAAAGGATCTTTAAATGTTGCCCAATGATTTTTTCCTTGAAGTAAATCTTCATCAGACAAAAGACATGCATTCAATTCCTTAAATACTTGATCCTTATCTAATCCTTGTCCAATAAATACTAGTTCTTGTCGCATATCACCAAACGGCTCTTCCCAATTTTCTTTAATTGAATCCAAAGAATCTTGATCTAGCGGCCATTGATCTTCTGGAACAGCTTTCCAAAACATACCTGCAAAACCATAACGTGCAATACCGCCAGCTTGACTCCAATGCCCTGCGAACTGAGGTCTGGTTGCTAGCCAGAAATAACCTTTAGAACGAATAAGTTTTCCAGAAAGATTTTTATTGTGAAGGAAGTCAAAGAACTTTTGCGGATAAAATGGTTTACGGGCTTTATAGGAAAAACTACTAATACCATACTCTTCTGTTTCTGGAATATGTTCACCACGCATTTCTTTCAACCAGCCTGGTGCTTGTTCAGCTTTATCAAAATCAAATAAACCAGTATTTAGAATTTTTTCAATATTAACTTCGCCATTAGAAATAGGAATAATTTTTGCAGAAGTATTTAAGGTTTTTATAATCGCAATTAATTTATCTATATCTTTTTTACTTACTATATCAGTCTTGCTAATTAATAAAACATCAGCAAACTCAATTTGATCAACCAGTAAATCCGCAACGCTTCGTTCATCTTCTTCACCCAAAGATTCCAACGACTCCCCAGCATCTTTCAAATATTTAGCTTCTTCATAATCCTTCAGAAAATTAACTGCATCAACAACGGTCACCATTGTGTCTAATTTTGAAACATCTGATAATGACACCCCGTCTTCATCTGCAAAAGTAAAAGTTTCTGCGACTGGTAAAGGCTCAGAGATACCTGTAGATTCAATAACTAAGTAATCAAAACGTCCCTCTTTTGCCAATTTATTTACTTCTAATAATAAATCTTCTCTAAGAGTGCAACAGATACAACCATTACTCATCTCAACCAACTTTTCCTCTTTGTGACTTAGCTCTACTTCATTTTGAATCATTGAGCTATCAATATTTATTTCACTCATATCATTTACAATGACTGCAACTTTCTTATCTTGTCTGTTATTAAGTATATGAGTTAAAACTGTAGTTTTTCCTGCTCCAAGAAATCCTGAAAGCACTGTTACGGGTAATTTTGTCATTGGCAACCTAATCTATGATTAAATAATTGTTATATTATAACATTATAAAAACAGTTTCAAAATAAAATTTATAATTTATCAGTTTGCGCAGGGGGGCGAATCATTTACGAATTCTTTTTTATCTTTCCATTCTTTTTGAGTAAATAAATGCAGTGATAGTGCATGCACACCATTTTCTAATTCATATTTAAGTAATTCATTAATTTTTCTATGACGCTGGACTAACTTAATATCTTCAAATTCATCAGAAACTAAGACAACTTTAAAATGCGTTTCTGGGCTTGTGCCACTGTGCATATGACTTTCGTTAATAACTTCAAGATGGTTCAATTCAAAATTATCACTAAGAGTATGTTCTATTTTTTTTTCTACGCTCATCCATTTATCCCAAAAAATTTTAAATAATTCTGATATGTGATTTCACATATATGATCATAGGACTGATTTCTATATTTTGCCACATCTTTTGCAACCTCAACTAAATATTCTGGCTTATTGAAATGCTTCATTGCTGACGTTATTTCAGGCCTTTTACTTGAGATATAAGGAGACAAATATGGCGAATCCGTTTCTATAAATAATTTGTCGTCTGGGATAATATTTATAAAATCTCTTAAATGTTTTCCTCTTCTATCATCACAAATCCATCCAGTTAATCCAATATGAACTCCTAAATCTAAATAATCTATGAGAGCATTTTTAGTTCCTGTGAAACAATGCACCACTATATTGGCACACTCATTAATATTCTTTTTTAAGATGTCATGCATTTGATGAAAAGCATCACGCTCGTGAACAAATAATGGTAAATTTGTTTTTTTTGCTAAGGTTATATGATCCTCAAAAACACTGTTTTGGATTTCTGGTGTTGAAAAATTCCTATTAAAATCTAATCCGCACTCACCAACTGCTTTAACATGATTTTTTTTCAAAATTGAAAGCAAATTATCGTAGCTTTTTTCATTCCAATCTTTGGCATTATGGGGGTGGTAGCCTGCTGTTGAGACAAATCCAAAATCTTCAGCTAAAGAAGATACTTTGATACTTGAATCCAAATCATTTCCAACTAAAACCATTTGTATAACATTATTTTTATTAGCTTCATCAATAACATGTTTTTCTTTACCTAAAAAAACGTCATCAGTTAAATTTACACATATATCAACTAATTTATTATTCATTTATCTACACTCTTCACATTTAGTTCTATCAAATGCATTAATTACTTGTTGGCACTTTGGACATAACTTTTTATATGTTGGTTTTAGGTCTTTATCTAAAGTGATCCTATCGTCGAAAACAAAACATTCTCCATCCCAATGTTTCCCTTCTGTCTCATTAAGATAATTTATAATGCCGCCTTTTAACTGTTTAAATGAATTAATACCCTCTTCATTTAAATACCCCAAAGCTTTTTCACATCTAATGCCGCCCGTACAAAACATCACTACCTCACCATCAATTTCTTTAATTTCATCAACTTTTTCTGCGAATTCATCGAATTTCAAGATATTCAAATTTTTTGCATTTTTAAATGAGCCTATGTTTATCTCATAATTATTTCTAGTATCTAATAAAAATACATTTTCACCATTATCTAGTTTTTCTTCTAATTCTTTTGGTTCAATGTAGTTCTTTTTTATATCAAATATATTACTAATTTCTTTCTTAATGCTAATAATTTCTGGCTTAACTTTTACTTTAAGCTTTCTGAAAGGCGGTTTGTGAGAATATGTATGCTTAAATAATATATTTTTGAACAGATTATGATTATAGAAAAGTTCTTCTACTGATTTAATCGTATTTTCATTGCCGGCTAAATTGACATTAATTCCCTCAACTGAAACATAAACTGTGCCAAATATATTTTTATCTTCAAAAAAACTTTCTATTTCTAAAGCAACTTTTTCTGGAGAATTAATTCTTATGAATTCATAACCAGTTGAGTTTAGGCACGTTCTATTACCTACTGTCATTTAAAAACCTTCGGTTGACGTAAATAATCCCACTCTTAAATCTTTAGCTGTGTATATTTCTCTACCATCTACTGAAACTACACCATCACCAATTCCCATAATAAGTTTTCTAGTGATTAATCTTTTAATATTTATTTTGTAGGTGACTTTTTTTGCCGTAGGAAGTATTTGTCCTGTGAATTTAACTTCTCCTACGCCCAAAGCTCTTCCTCTTCCAGGGTATTGCGACCAACCTAAATAAAAACCTACTAATTGCCACATTGCATCAAGACCTAAACATCCGGGCATCACTGGATCACCAATAAAATGGCAATCAAAAAACCACAAATCTTTGTTTATATTTAGCGATGCATCAATATAGCCTTTGTCATATTTACCACCAGTCGCACTTATTTCAACAATTTCATCAAACATGAGCATACCTGTATTAGGTAATTGGGCATTACCTTCTCCAAACATATTGCCTTTAGCGCATTCTATAAGTTCTGCATGCTTATAAGCATTTTTTTGTTCTATCATGAATTTTGCTCCGGTTGCGCATGAAGTATTACTGGTTTAAATTCTGTTAATACTTTTAATCTATCTAATGTTAATCTCAATTCGCCGATATTATTTACGGCGGTGAACCCAGTTTCTTTTATCACGTCTTGATATGATGATAATGTATCTCCAAATATTAAAATTTCATCCTCTTTAATCAAACTTCTTATTTTTCTTAGCTCATTTGGTAAAAACTGCTGATCACCATTTGAATCAACAACAACCATTAGAAGGTTGCATCTACCTTGCTCGTAACTAAATAAAATTTCATCAGCTGAAATAGATGCTCCAATATATATTGGCATCCAATCAGAATCCTCACAAACTAAACTTAATCTTAGCATAGTTAAATTGTCATTATGTGAAATTGGGGAAATAATTAGTATTTTGCTATTTGTTAGCTTATTAGCTTTACTTGAGTTAATTAGTAGAAAAGACTGCATTAATTCTACAACGAATTTTTCTTGAGATTGTCTAAATGTTCCTAATTTACATTCATCTCTTACATGATGAATTAGTGGCGCAAATAAATCTTCTAATAAAAATACCGAGCCTAATTCTTGATATGCAATTTCAAATAAATTGATTAATTTATTGGCATCTAGCTCTCCTATAGCCTCAATACATCCGTCAAAATGCTCCATTACCGAGCCAGTACTTGGTCTATTTGCTGTAGAAGTTTTTACAACTGTTGCCGATTCATCTGACTCAATTAGATCTTCTAAGCTTTTAACATTTAATTTTGCTATATCTCCAATTCTTCTTCCACCACTTATAATTCTTTGGAGCAACATCAATTTTTTTACATCACTATCAGAATAAAGTCTTCGTCCATTAGAACTTCTAGATGGCTTAACTGCTTTATACCTTCTTTCCCAAGCTCTTATTACATCAGCGCTTAAGCCTGTTCTTCTAGATACTATTTGTATTGGATGTTTTGTTTCAGTCATTTTCTAAGTTAAACTACCTACTTCTCTGCTTCATAAAGTTATTTTGTTCATGTATGTATGTACAGAACGTATACATTTATACAAATTATATTGTTATATCTTTGTTCAACATAATGTCAATCATTTGTTATACATTATATGCATATAATTCATTTTTGTAAAGCTATTGTCTATAACAAGTGGTTATCAAAAGAGTAAAAAAGTATTTTCTTTCGTTGCGGGTTTGTTATACTGATTGGGTACTTTTCATTCATTCTGTAAGGAGGACAAATGAAAAAATTTTTAATAAACGCTAGATATTTCTTAGCACCACTTTTGATATTCGCATCGCTTTTCGGTGTGGTAGCTGGTGGACCATGGGTATGGACAGGTGTATTTTTACTAGGTGTAGGTATCATTGTTGATACTATCACTCCTGCTCAAACTATGGGTGCTGGATTTGATGACAACGGTGATACAAACGGAAATCCAATGTTGTTGAACCTAACAATGTATTTCATGTTAGCTATATTTGTATTAATACAATTAGCTATAGCATGGAGAATTTACCAATATGTAAATGGCATTGAATACACAGGCGCAACATCTACATTCTTAGGAATGGCATACTACACAGGTATAACAGGAGCACAGTTAGTTGGTGCAGTTGTATCTTCAGGTATCTTTGCTGGGATTGGAATCATTTACGGTCATGAACTTGCTCATACAAAAGGATTCAGTTTCTTAATAGCAAGATGGATGATGGCTTTAAGTGGATCATCACATTTCTGTTACGCGCACGTATACAACCATCACTTAGAGTTAGGATGTGAAAATGATCCTGCAACAGCTCCAAGAGGAAGAAGTTTATATGCACATTTACCTAAATCACATTTTGGACAAAGTAAATTCCTATATACAATGGAGAAACAACGTCTAAAAAGACTAGGTGTACCATTTCTATCATGGCAAAACAGATGGATTAGAGGTTATGCAATGTCACTACCGACAATCGCATTATTCTGGTTTGCAGGTGCATGGACAGGTTTAGCATGTATGGCACTAATATGGTTAATCTCTAACTTTGAGTTAGAAGCATTAAACTACTTAGAGCACTATGGTTTGATCAGAGAAACTGGTTCTCCAATCGACTACAGACACAGCTGGGATAACTCAACACTATTCACAAGCTGGTTCTTCATCGAAATTGGAAGACAAGCTGATCATCACGATAGAGGTGAAACACACTTCTGGGAACTAGATGAAGTAGGAGCACCGAACTGCGGTAATGGTTACTTTACATTATTTGCATTAGCTCTAGTACCACCTTTATTCCACAAATATATGAATAAGCAATTAGCTAAGTGGGATGAAGAGGAAGCTTCAGAAGGCGAACTAAAAATTGCTAGTGATATGAATAAAATCGCTGGTTATACTGGTTAATCTTTAAAGAAGTTAGACTTTGTAATAATAAAAACGCCCCCTAAAAAGGGCGTTTTTTTTATGGAATGAGTTATAATAGAAGTTCATTTAAATTAAGGATCATAATTATGTTTAGTGGAAAAAAATCATTTATATATGCATTACTTTTTATTGCGATAGCATTTTCAGCACTTTTTTTATATAACAAGCAACCTTACACTGAAGGTACTTTCTGGGAAGTAAGCAAAGATGGAGAGGTCTTAGGACATATCCTTGGCACCATACATATGAATGATGAGAAGGTTACTAAACTTGATAAAAAAATTATGGATATCTTTGATAACTCGGTTGGTTATTCAATCGAAGCTTTCCCAAGTAGTCACCTATGGAATCCTTACCACGGATTTGAAAACATTAAAAAGAAAATGATGTTTGAAGATAAGACTTTGGCTGATGTCGCTGGAGAAAAAACAGCAAATGATGTATTTCAAATACTAACAAAAAATGGTGTTAACGAAGAATACGCTACAAAAATTAAACCCTGGGCTGCAATGTTTAGTATTGCTGCCAAGTCAAAACACTCGGGTCCTATTGTGGATCACAAACTTTTAGATCTTGCCAGTATTCAGGAAAAAGAAATATATCAAATAGAATCTCCGGAAGAATTATTAGCAGCATTTTATGCTATGCCTATGGAGTCTCAAGTTGAATTACTAAAATCTAAAATAGATCATTTCCCAAATATTCAAGAAACCCTAGATCAAATGGTTGATGCATATCTAGAAGAAGATTTGCAGGGTTTAATGGATGCGAGCACAAGCTTTGTAGACAAAAGTGATTATCAAAAAAATAGACACTTACAAGTTTACTTAAAACATTCAGTATATATAAGAAATATTGTAATGGCGCACTACATGAACTTACCATTTCTTTACGGTTTAGACAGATACAAAGGTCAAGGCGGTACTTTTGTATGCGTTGGCGCTCTTCACTTGCTTGGAGAAAAAGGTGTTTTAAGTTTATTAGAAAAACAATATGGTTTCGAAATTAAGAGAATTAAATTTAAATAATTAATTTATACTTATCCCACTAATTTCTTCTTGGAATTTTTACTTTTTCTACAGCTTTTGTTTTTAACAAATCAATTAATATAGCTATGATTAAGTTTAAGATGGTCAAATTACCTATAAATACAAAACTTAAAACAAAAGCCCATGACTGAGGATGTTCCTCCAGCAATGGGAATAAAAAGAAAGTTATCGTGTCATCATTTAGCAAAATAGCTATGAGACTCAAAACTGCATTCCCAAGATTTCCCCACTCAGCTGGGTGCGTTTCACCATATAAAGCAACTCCAATGACTGCATAAACATAAGTCAACACAACAATTATCCCAGCTACGTATAGTATTTTTATACCCGTATCTACTATCATTGAAAAATTTGATATTGCAATTTTAGGAACAAGCCTTGTAATCTGTGGTTGTGACAAGATTCTAAATAGCCTTAGTACAACTAGATTAGAAAGAAATGCATACGGTAAGAATGATATAAAAATTACAAATGCATCAATATAAATTCCTACATAAGAGAATTTGTCCCCAACTATTGATTTGCTATCCCATACACTATGGCCAAAATATCTTATAGTTATTTCAAAAACAAAGTATATTGAGCAGATAAGTTTTATTTGAGAAATCTGCTCTTTAGAAAAAATTTCATAAGTGGAGAATGACGTTCCGATTACAAATGATATAAATATAATGACTATCAAAGAGAATAATTGAAAAGACAAATTACTATTTACTTTTGTGCAAAGATTATAAAATCTAGATTCTAAATCTATTTTTTGCATAACTTTTTAAATTAAAAATATTTAAGTTTTAAATACACTAAAAAAAAGCAATCCATTGCCAGGGATCATCTAGGAGTCAGACAAAAACCGTTACCAACTTAAAGCACCTCCAGTTTGATACTCAGTTACTCTAGTTTCAAAAAAATTCTTTTCTTTCTTCAAGTCTAGTACTTCAGACATCCATGGGAATGGATTCTTAGCGTTCTTAAACTCTTCCGGAAGACCAATTTGGGTTAAACGCCTATTTGCTATGTACTGGAGATATTCTTCAAACATTGGAGCATTTAGCCCAAGTATTCCTCTTGGCATAGTGTCGTATGCATACCTTGTTTCCATTTCTACACCCTCTAAAACTAATTTTGTCATATCTTTTTTAAAGTCTTCAGTCCATAAGTGTGGATTTTCAACTTTAATTTGATTAATTACATCTATCCCAAAGTTCATATGCATAGACTCGTCTCTTAAAATATATTGGAATTGCTCTGCAACTCCTGTCATTTTATTTCTTCTTCCCATAGAGAGAATTTGTGTGAAGCCAACATAGAAAAATATACCTTCAAAAACAACATAGAAAGCTATTAGATCTCTTAACAATCTTTGGTCATTTTCTGCTGTTCCAGTTTTAAAATTAATATCACCCAAGCTTTGTGTGTATGGTAGAGCCCACTGAGCTTTCTTTGCAACTGATGGTATCTCACGATACATATTAAAAAGTCTACTTTCATCCATACCTAAAGATTCTATACAATATTGATAAGCATGAGTGTGAATTGCTTCTTCAAAAGCTTGTCGCAAAAGATATTGTCTGCACTCAGGATTTGTGATGTGTTTATAAACTGCTAATACTAAATTATTTGCTACTAAAGAATCAGCAGTTGAAAAGAAGCCTAAATTTCTTTCGATAACCATTCTTTCATCTTCAGTTAAACCATCTTCACTTTTCCATAAAGCAATATCAGCTGTCATATTAACTTCTTGTGGCATCCAATGGTTATTACATGCTGAAAGATATTTACTCCAAGCCCAATCGTATTTAAATGGCACTAGTTGATTTAAATCTGCTCTACAATTTATAATCTTTTTATCATCTACTTGGATTCTTCCTGCTCCAGTTTCAATATCCTCGAATCCTGTCAGTCCAGCGTCTTCTTGTTGATCATGAATGCCTGGTGAGCTTACTTCAGCTGATTTTTGTTCAGCTTTTTCTTCCTGCTTAATAGGTTCTATTGTATTTGCTATTGGGTCGTCCCATAATGATGACATAATTATACTCCTAAAAATTTACTGACATGCTTCACAGTCAGGGTCTAATATTGAGCAAACATTGCTTGCTTCTTTTTCATTATTGACAGCATTTAATTTGCCGTCAGCCATTGTGCTTTTTTCTACGTGGGTAGCTCCCATTGTTCTTAAATAATAAGTGGTTTTTAAGCCTCTAACCCAAGCTAATTTATATAAATTATCTAACTTAGGCCCAGACGGTTCTGCCATATATAAATTTAATGATTGGCCTTGATCAATCCACTTTTGGCGTCTTGATGCAGCTTCTATTAACCAACGAGCATCTAATTCAAAAGCGGTTGAATATAGGTCTTTTATATCCTGGGGAATTCTATCTATTGACTTCAAGCTACCATCAAAATACTTCAAATCATTTACCATAACTTCATCCCACAAACCTTTCTTTTTTAGATCATTAACTAAAGCAAGATTAATAACTGTAAATTCTCCAGATAAATTAGATTTAACATATAGATTTTGGTAGGTTGGTTCTATACTTTGAGTAACACCAGTAATATTAGATATTGTCGCTGTAGGAGCAATAGCCATTGTATTAGAATTTCTCATTCCAACTGTTCTTACTCTTTCTCTTAATGTTTTCCAATCTAGATTAGATGACTTATCTACAGATATATATTTTTGCCTTTCTTGTTCCAATAAATCTATCGAATCTATTGGCAAGATGCCTTGTGACCAAAGTGATCCGTTATATGTTTCGTACGTCCCTCTTTCTTCCGCTAAGTTTGTTGAAGCTTTAATAGCAAAGTAACTAATATATTCCATTGATTCGTCTGCAAACTTAATTGCTTCGTCACTTGAATAAGGAATAGATAATTTATATAAAGCGTCTTGAAATCCCATTAAGCCCAGACCAACTGGTCTGTGTTGTGCATTAGAGTACTGAGCTTTATCAACACTATAATAGTTGTAATCGATTACATTATCTAACATCCGCATTGCTGTATTAATTGTTTTCTCTAACTTTTCTACCATAATTCCGTTTTCGTCTACATGCGCCGCAATATTTACAGAGCCAAGATTACATACTGCAATTTCTTCGTCTGAAGTATTTAAAGTTATCTCTGTACAAAGATTTGATGAGTGAACAACACCTGCATGTGATTGTGGAGACCTTATATTACATGGATCTTTAAAAGTGACCCATGGATGTCCTGTCTCAAACAACATACCAAGCATTTTTTTCCATAAATCTAACGCAGGAATCTCTTTATACTTTTTTATTTTTCCAGCTTTCGCTTGTGCCTCATACTCTTCGTATTTTTTTTCGAATTCTATTCCTGATATCTCATGAAGCTCTGGTGCTTCATCAGGTGAAAAAAGTGTCCAAGATTTTTCCTCAACAACTCTTTTCATAAATAAGTCAGGAATCCAATTTGCAGTATTCATATCGTGGGTTCTTCTTCTATCGTCACCAGTGTTTTTTCTTAGGTCTAAAAACTCCTCTATATCAAGATGCCAAGTCTCTAAATAAGCACACATTGCACCTTTTCTTTTTCCACCTTGATTTACAGCTACGGCTGTATCATTTGCAACTTTGAGAAATGGAACAATTCCTTGGGACTTACCATTGGTACCCTTAATATGCGTCCCCATGCTTCTAACTCTTGACCAATCATTTCCTAATCCCCCAGCAAATTTAGATAGCATTGCATCATCAGTTATACCGTCAAAGATACCGCGCAGATCATCAGGAATGGTACTTAAATAACATGATGAGAGCTGCGGGCGAAGTGTTGCCGAATTAAACAACGTTGGCGTTGAGCTCATAAAATCAAAAGAAGATAATAAACGATAAAACTCTATAGCTTTCTCTTCCTTGTCTTTTTCGTTATTAGCAAGCCCCATGGCTACTCTCATAAAAAATGCTTGGGGTAACTCAATCTTAGTATCACCAGATTGAATAAAATATCTATCGTAAAGTGTTTGTAAACCTAAATATGTAAACTGAAGATCTCGTTCTGAATCTAAAGCGTTACACAAAATATCTAAGTTGTATTTCCCAACTAGTTCTTTATCAACCAATTCTAATTCACATGCTCTAGTAAGATACTCTTTAAAATAATCTTTATAAACATCTTTCATTTGTGATGATGTTGCTGATACTTCTTTATTATAAATAAAACTTAATGCTTCCGTTCTTAAGTTATCAAGAAGCAGCCTTGCAGATACATAAGTATAATTTGGTTCCTTCTCTATTAAGACTCTTGATGACATAACTAGAGCAGTAGATATATCAGCTTGTGTAATCCCGTCGTATATATTTTTCTGAAGTTCACTCGTAATTGGTGCTGCAGATACATCTGGTATACCAGAGCAAGCTTCTTCGATAATCAAATTAACTCTTTCAGTATCTAATGTAGATTTTCCATCACTGCTTGCTATATTGATTTTAGCTTCATTGCTACTAGATGGTTCCACCCCTTTTTCTTGTTCTCTTTCTAGATTTCTTTGCTCTCTATATAACACATATGATCTAGCTACTTTTTGATGACCATCTCTCATTAATGCAAGTTCTACGTGATCTTGCACATCTTCAATATGAAAAGTTCCGCCATCGGGAATATTTCTTGTTAAAGCGTTAAAAACACTTTTACTTAAGCCTAATACTGTCTCATGTATTCTTGATGACGCGGCAGCCTGATTTCCTTCAACAGCTAGAAATGCTTTTGTCATTGCAACGGTTATTTTATCAATATCAAAAGCTGCTATGCTTCCGTTTCTTCTTACTACCCTGTATTGTCCAGGTGCCATGACATTAAGTTCACCTATATTTTGTGAACTTTGAGCGCTTTCTGCTGCCCCTGATGAGACTGATGTAATTCCTAGACCTAAATCTGCTTCATTCTTGTCCATTTTCCTTCCGCACTGTTATTATTATTTTATTCTATTTTTATTTTACTACTATAAGATGTGTTTAGTATAGTAGTCAAGCACAATATACTGTGTTTAACTAATGTTTATCGTGGGTATAACCTGTGAATAACTTAAGCATTTTTAGGCTTTATAACTGACTTTGACAAGCTTTTTTAAGCAAATATAGGAAAAATATACATAAAATTATATAACTATACATAGCAAAAAAAGTTAAAATAAAAGTATATTATGAGCGATATTAAAGAAATCCCGATAAATGCTATCGATAGTCAAAATAGTGGAGAAAATTGCTCCGCTAGTGAGCCATTTGCCTTGAGAATATTGGATTCAAGCATGTCGCCTGAATTTGAGATAGACCATATAATCATTATAGACCCGAGTATAACCCCAAAAAGTGGTGATTTTGTCTTATACGAAACCAACAATAGTATAATTATTAGAAAAATAGAAATCACTGAAAACATTGTTCTAAAAGCCTTGAATCCTAGTTTTAGCGATATGCCTATAGAAAACATAGCATCAGTATTAGGTGTTATTACGCAAAGATCAGGAAAAAGAAGAAAATTTCATAAAAAATACGGGTAAAAAAAAAGCGCAGATACTTCTGCGCTTTGAAATACCACTCTAAGAAAGTGGTTGGAGGAAACATATATAGTCATAAGGAGGCATATATATTAGAATTTTATGATATTATAATATATTTGTCAACAAAAATTGCTTGGTATAATAAATGAGAATGAAGTATACAGATACATCCTATAAAATGTTAGATCCAGATAACTGCGCAATGTGCGGAATGTGTTTAACTTATTGCCCAACCTATAGAATTAGCAATAATGAATCAGAATCACCCCGAGGTAGAATATCTATAATACACGGGTTAAATGAATCAATGCTTGAGCCAAGCGAGTCAGCGCTAAAACATATAAACTCTTGCACACTATGTATGGCATGCGAGAAATCTTGTCCAGCAAAAGTGGATTTTTATACACTAATGACAGATGCTAGAGATAAATATTTTAAAGATCAAAATGTTTTTTTTAAAATTAAAACAAATTTAATCTCGATGTTTTTAACAAATAATTTTTTAAAGAAAATTTCCTCTACTTTAATCTATTTCTTAAATAAAAAAATATTTAAAAGTTTAAATAGCAGAATATTTATATTTATGAATTATGTGCAAAAGTATAATAAACACTATGATTTAGATACCCCTGAAATTGAAAATGATACTATTGGAATATTTACGGGGTGCGCATCAGATCTCTTTCAAAAAGATGTCGCGAATAGCTGTATTAGAATTTTAAAAAAGCATAAAATAAATTCTAAAATCATTAAAAACGTAAAATGCTGCGGCTCACTTGATTATAATAGTGGTAAAATTAAAAGTGGAGTGACACATAGCAAATCTGCTATAAAAGAATTTAATAGTAAAAAATATAAGAAGGTTATTGGCTATGCAAGCGGTTGCAGCTCATTCATAAATAAATATGAAGAAAATGTAAACTATCAAGATGCAACTGCTTATATATTAGATTTACTTAGCAATAAAAAACAAAATGATTATAAAATTACTAAAAGTAATGTTTGTATTCACAAGCCTTGTACATCAAGAACTGCTGAAATTGATTTTAATAAATTATTAAAATCTTTAAATTCTATTCCAGGAATTAATATATTTGTATTTGAAGATAATTATTGTTGTGGAGCTGGCGCTCAGAATTTAATACATAACAAAAAAAACTCTAGAGATATGATTGAATCAAAAATTAAATTTATTAAATCTAACAATATAGAATATTTACTAACATGTAATATAGGTTGTTCTTTAAATTTTATTGATTCTATTAATTTAAATAACTACAATAATATTCAAGTTAAACACCCTATAACTTTTTTGAATGATAGATTAGTATGATAAAAAAATATACAAAGACAGATAAAATCTTAATTAAATCTAATGAAATATTAAATATGTTGTTTAATATTCAAAGTTCTGGAAGAGAAAACCCTGCTAATAATATTAATGAGGTTGTGGATATGAAAGAATCCGATTCGAAGCTTGTAAGTAGCCTCATGCGAGTTAATCATTCTGGAGAAGTCGCTGCACAAGGTCTTTATATTGGACATGCGATTTTATCAAAAACAAAAACACAAGAAGAAATGATGTTAGATATGGCTTCCGAAGAAAAAGATCACCTTGAATGGTGTGAACAAAGGTTGAAAGAACTTAACAGTCGTACAAGCATATTTAATCCATTGTGGTTTTCTGGATCTATTGCAATAGGTATGTTATCAAGCATATCAAATGATAAAAGTGCTTTGGGATTTATAGAGGAAACAGAAAAACAAGTTGCTGAACACTTAGAATCGCATATAAAAAAAATACCTAAGTCTGATATAAAAACACATAGTATTTTAAAGAAAATGAAATCTGATGAAGAGCATCATGGTGAAACAGCTCAAAAAAATGGAGCGAGTGAATTACCATTAAGATTAAAAAAAGTAATGGAAATTACATCAAATATAATGAAGTTTGCTTCTTATAGGTTATAGAAAATTAATATTCTTTATTTATGACAGTCTCTAACTGTCTAATTAAAAATTTTAAATCTTTCTGAGATATAATGTACGGTGGCATTATATATATCAAATTAGAAAAAGGTCTTAACCAAATACCATGATTAACAAACTTTTTCTGAATAGATCCAACATCAACTTTATTTTTCATCTCTAAGACACCTATTGCACCAATTACTCTAAAATTCTCTATAGCACTGTTTTTTGCTATTTTCTCTAATCCAGTTTTCAATAATTTTTCTATATTCTTAACTTTTTTTTCCCAATCATAAGAAAATAGAAGATTAATATTTGCTAAAGCTACCGAACATGCTAATGGATTCGCCATATAAGTTGGGCCATGCATAAAAATACCTGGATCTTTATCTGATATAGATTTAGCAATCTTTTTAGAAACTACTGTTGCAGCTAAACTCATATAACCTCCTGTAATAGACTTTCCTAAACATAAAATATCTGGGACTATATTTGCATGCTTAAAACCAAACAATTTCCCTGTCCTACCAAATCCAGTAGCAATTTCATCTAAGATCAGCAATACATTATATTTTGTACATAATTTTCTTAATTGCACTAAATAATCAGGGTGATAAATTCTCATACCACCTGCTCCTTGCAGGATAGGTTCTATCACCACAGCTGCAATTTTTTTGTTTTTTTCTTTTAAAGTTTTTTCCATCTCTTTAAGACTTTTACTACTATTTCTAGTGTAAGTCTTAATATCTTCAGGGCACGAGACATACAACTGTTTTAATAAGGATTTCTCAAAGATAGAATGCATACCATTAGTAGGGTCACTAACTGACATAGTCCCCATAGTATCTCCATGGTAACCCTTTCTCACAGTTAAAAATTTTTTTTTACTTAATAAATTTTTAGAATGCCAATATTGTATTGCAAATTTCATAGCAACTTCTACCGATATAGAGCCAGAATCAGAAAAAAATACTTTTTGTAAACTTTTTGGAGTTATTTCATTAATTTTCTTTGCTAAATCAGTTGCTGGCTTGTGTGTAAATCCTCCAAACATAACATGCGAGAATTTATCAACTTGATCTTTTATAGCTTTATTTAATACAGGGTGATTGTAACCATTTATAACACACCACCAGGATGACATTCCGTCAATCACTTTTTCTCCGGAATCTAAATATATATAAACACCCTTGGCTTTATTTACACCATAGACTGGATTCTTATCAATGGCAGAAGCGTATGGATGCCATACAAAAAGTTTATCGTTATTATGCATATTTTTTAGTAAATTTCTAAACTGTGAGTTATATCAACTGATTTACTTAATATGATACAACAAGAACATTGTTTTTTTACAGATAATTTTATTATACTTTCCAAATCTTGTTTATTTGATATGTCTGATTTTATTCTATAACTTAAATGTATTTTATTTATCAATGATGGTTTAGAGTCTGTCCTAATAGCTTCTATATCTATTTCAAAATTTGAAATTTTAATACCTTTATATTTAGCAATACTTATTACATCAAAAGCAGTGCAGCCTCCCATACCAGATATTAAAACTTCTGTAGGTCTTGCACCGTTGTTTCCTCCGCCACTGTCAATAGGTCCATCCATATAGATTTTATTACCACTTTCAGTATTTGCAATAAAATGAACGCCCTCTTGCCACTCTATTTTTGTCTTCACTATTACTCCTTTTCAATAATTGCATCTTTATAACTTGACCAAGCACTCCATGAGCCAACATAAATTTTTAGTTTACTTATGCCACAATGCTCCATTGCTAAGAAATTATGGCACGCTGTTACACCTGATCCACACATATTTACTATAAATTTAGAATTGCCATCATTAACTTTTTCAAAATTTTTTTTTAGTTCTTCTGTATTTTTAAATCGACCATCTTTGTTTAAATTATTTTTAAAAGGAATATTAATAGCACCTGGTATATGACCAGCCAAACTATCAATTGGTTCTATTTTTCCAGAAAACCTTTCTTGATCTCTTGCATCTACAAGGTAAATAGAATCATCTTTTAGCATAGCCTTTAATTCTAGTGTATCTACCAAGTATTTAGGGTTATATGAATAAGTATTATTCTCTTTCATTATATTTTTTGGTATTAAGTTATCTACAGGTAAATTATTTTCTGACCAGACTTTATAACCACCATCCAATACAGCGCAACTTTCAATACCAATAAGTTTTAACATCCACCACAATCTTGCACACATAGAGCTATTTTCATCATCATATACGATGATCTGCGAATCTTTATTAATACCAAATGAATTTAAAATATTTGAAAACTTAGAAACTTTTTGTAAAGGATGCCTTCCAGAATGATCTGTTACTTCAGACGATAAATCAGATTCTAAATTTATGTAGTGCGCATTTTTAATATGGGATTTTAAATAATTTGAATAGCCTAAATTTTTTTCCATGAGGTTAAATCTACAATCAAAAATTATTAGATTTTCTTCAGTAATAATATTATTTAAATTTTCCGGAGATATTATTGTCGTAAACATTATTTTTTTTTATATCTATTTAAATAAATAACATATAAATAGTAAACTACAATAAATAATCCTATTAACGAAACTATTTGACCTTGTGAAAAACCATCAATATTTGCAACAATTGCTGAAGCAAAAATTAATATTGCCAAACCAAATCTATTTCTCTGCCAACCCTGCATAACATCCTCTTACCATAATTAATTCTTCTTTTTTAAACCATGCTCTACTGCAATAACTGCAGCTTCTACTCTTGAATGTATTTCTAGTTTTCTTAATATTGACTTCACATGTAATTTTACCGTACCATCTGAAATTCCTAAATTTTTAGCAATCAGTTTATTGCTCTGTCCCTCTGCCAATAATTCTAAAATTTCATTTTCTCTAGGGGTCAAAGTTGCTATTAAATTACTAATATTGATTTCGGTATCGTCTCCCTGATGAAATTTAGCAAGTATTTGCACTAAATTTGGTGCGACTATAGTCTCTCCTTTTAAAACATCCTTTAACGCAACTACCAAATCATCTGGCTCCATATCTTTCAATAAATAGCCACTAGCTCCATTTCTCAAAGCCTCGATCAAATCTTTCTCATCATCACTAGTTGTTAACATTACAACTGGTAACGTTTTTTTTATTTGCCTTATATTTTTTAAAACTTCAATTCCTGACATATCCGGCATTCTAAGATCAAGTAATATTATATCTGGGTCCATATCTTCGATTGATTTTAATCCTTCCTGACCATTACTTACAGAAGACACTACATCAATTTCATGTCTAACCAGCAATCTTTGCAGACCTTCTCTGAATAAGGTGTGATCATCAATAATTATTACTTTTATCTTCATATAATATTTTGTTATTTAATTTTCTCTTTCATTGAATGACAGGATAACACGAACTCCTTCTCCTGGTTCGCTTTCTATAACTAAATGTCCACCTATTTGGTGAGCCCTGTCTCTCATTATACCTAAACCTACATGCTCGCCAGTATCTTCATTATCATGACCAATAAAACAAGATTTTGCTATACCAATACCATCATCTTCAATAATCAAAGAATATTTACCCGTTTCATATGACATTAATAGCACTCTAACAATTTTTGCTTGAGAATGTTTTTTTACATTTATTAAAGCCTCTTGCGCAATTCTTTTAATATGTAACTCATCATTTTTATTAAGCTTTATTATTGGTATTTTATTTTGAAAAAATATTTTTATTTCTTTATTCTCAGATTTAAAATTATCAACGAGGTTTGATATTTCACTTACTATGTTATCAACTACTTGAGGAGATCTAAAGTGACCTATAAGTTGTCTTATTTCAGTATTTGCAAGCTCTATACTTTCTTCTAAAGTTTCTAGCTCATCAGTTATTCTTTTATCAGTATAAAGTTCAGCAGTTTTAAACTGTCTATTATTTTTCATATAAATAATACCTTGCAAGCTTTCATCTAAAACTCTAACTTGAAGTCTTAAGCTTGCTAATGTTTGAGCAAGTGAATCGTGCAATTCTGAAGCAATAAAAACCCTTTCTTCCATTATTGCTAGCCTATTAGCTTCTTTATTTTTATCCTCTTTGTATTTAGAAAACTGCTCTAATTGAACATTTGTTTTATTCAGCTGATTTTCAAACATTTCTGATACGATATTTAAGTTACTACATAATATCTTCAGATCTTCAGCATCAGAGCTTTTGATTCGGGATGTTAAATCTCCAGACATGATGTTAAGAACCCATTGATTTAGATCTTTTATGAATTTATCTAGATGATCTTTGTTATTCTTTTGGCTCGACATAATTCGGATCTTTGGGGTTAAGAAAGATAAAGTTAAATTTATTTTTCTCTAATTCGACATAGTCAATTGTCATTCCGTCACACATTTCAAATGACATATTTGATATGATTATTTCAATATCATTTATATTTAAGACCTTATCATTTTTAGTTATATTTTCGTCAAAACCTACAGCATATTGAAAACTATCTCCATCTTTTTTCATAGCCGCTATTCTTAGCTTAAAATTTTTATTTTCTTCTTTTGCAATTTCTCTTTTAAAAATTGATTGAGCCTCTTCTGTTATATTAATCATCTCTTCTCTCTTCGATAAAATTTATAAAATACTTTATCCAAGGGTACTTTTTAGTATGCCTTAGATGTGAAAAATTTGCTAATAAGTTTTTATATTGAAAACCATCATATGTTCCATCTATTCCATAACCTCTCTTTACTTTAAAAGTATAATTATTTTTAGCATTTTTTTTAAAGATAATATTAGCATGATGGAATTCATGAGCATTAATTTTACTATTTTTATTTACTCCCCACAAATGACTTTTATTTATATCTAATTTAACATAGCCACGACCAATAGGTTTTTCACACATATTGATTTTACCGGGTATTAATCCTACCATTTGATGAGTTTTATTTTTATAATTTATACTTTCAGATAAGTACATTAGTCCTCCACATTCTGCATAGCAGACGCCATCTGATTCAATAAAACTCTTAATATCTCTCATTAGTCTTTTATTCTTACTAATGTTTTCTGCATTAATTTCAGGGAATCCTCCACCAATCATCAAAGCGTCAATATCTGGTAAATTTTTAGTTCTTGTAGAATTTATATATTTTACCTCTACTCCGTACTCTTCAAATTTTTCTAAATCATCTGGATAATAAAAACCAAATGATTTATCACGTAAAACTCCTAATTTTATTTTATTTTTATTTTCTATATTTTTTTTACTTATTTTATTACCAAAAGTCTTTTTATTTTTTTTTATATCTAAGCCACATTTTGAAAATGACTTTATATCTATTGACTCTAGAATAATTTTAGAAATTAACTCTATTTTCTTTTCTGCAGAATTATTTTCATTTGGTGGCATTAAACCTAAATGTCTTTCAGATATGATTAAGTCTTTATTTTTTCTTATTGAACCTACTATTTTCAAATCAGTATAATTCTTTACGGAATTTACAAGCTTGTTCTCGTGTCTTTCTGTTTTAACTTTATTTAGAATAACTCCTTTAATATTACATTTTTTTTCAAAGTTAATATAACCTTGTAAGAGAGGTGCTATTCCTCTGGTAATGCCTTCTGTATCAATAACAAGAATTACAGGTGAGTCAGTTAATATTGACATAGCAGAATTATCATCTGTTCCTTTAACATTTATGCCGTCATATAACCCTTTATTACCTTCTATTATATTTATATGTGATTTCTTATTATTATAAAAATCAATGATTTCTTTTTTTGATTGTGTATTAAAATCTAAATTATAGATATTAGTTCTTGATGAAAGTGATAGCCAACTCATATCGATGTAGTCAGGTCCTTTTTTAAAAGTTTGAATATTGTGATTTAAATTAGAAAGTATTCTTGATAAACCAATTGAAACTATTGTCTTGCCAGACGACTTATGTGCGGCAGATATATATATACTTTTTATAATTCTTTTCATCCTGACTAAGGTGTTACTTTTTGGTTTTGTTCCAATATATGCTTATCGTCAAGATTAGTCGGAGTAAAATCTAATACCATTATAGCAAATATATATATTGCTGCGGATATACCAACTCCACCAAGTCCCAACATAACCTCATAAATGCTTGGGGTATAGGCAGATATTACGCCATCATAAAAAGTGCTGCTTTCGTTATATCCTGGAAATAAATCTAGTGGGTATGCTTGACCAGATATAATAATAATATATAACATTATAAAGCCGCCTAGTATTACCAAAATTGAAGCTAATAAAATACCTAGCGCTGATTTTGATAATTTTTTGTTATAAAGAATTACTAAAGGAAGTATTGTGCCAAATCCAATCTGGCCTACCCAAAATAAAAATGTATATATATTTTCTGAAAATAATAGAAAAAATTCGAAGTCGTGGTTTTTTGTAACATAAAGACTAGTTAAGTGGGCTAAGACTGTAATATAAAAAACTGTAAATATGAAATATATTAAAAGTTTTCTAAACCTTGATATTATTTCTGAGCCAAGAGTGACACCTAATCCTCTATCCATCCAAAATAATATTTTATAAAAAATTGCGGTGCCCATTAAGAGGGATAAGGCTATAAATAATGGTGCACTTAACGCTCCATATGCTTCCTTCGCAACTAAAAAAGCAAATATTGAACCCGTTCCAGTCGTTAAGGTTATCCTCCAAGCAAACGCAAATGCTCCAACTTTCCCAACAAATTTATTATAACGCGCTTCAAACATCATCCATAAATAAATAGCGATAACTGCCATAAAACCACTATATAAGAATATATTCCAGGCAAAAATTGATTTGAAATTAAAAGTCGTCATTGCTACCACGAGTCGATCTGGTCTTCCTAAATCTAAAACTAAAACCATTAAACCACCGGTTAGTAAACAAATTGCTAGTAACGCTGATAATCTTCCTAGGGGTTTATAAATTTTAATATTAAAAACAGAAGAGATTGAAGCTATGTTTAAAATTCCTGAAGCTGCAATTATCAAGAATATTGCAAAAACATGAGGGAGACCCCAAACAACTTGATTATTCATTCCTGTAAGCCAGTGACCTTCATGCTCTAGAGTAATAAAGGAAAACATGCCTAGCCCTATTAAGCTTAGGGCAACTATACCATATAACAGTATTGCCCTAGAAAACTCAACAACCATATATTCAGTTTTATCTCGCATAATTAAATTCCTCTATATCTGACTGCAGTATTAAGACCGAGATCACTTCTAACTTCTTTTGTAGCATATTTTTTTAATTGTTTTGATATATCACTTTCTTCATCATTCAAATCTCCAAATAAAATAGCTTGATGACCATCTTTTTGGCAAGCCTCTGCGCAAGCTGTGTTATTTTCACCATTATCTATTTTGTGTACACACAGGTTACAACTTTCAACACAACCTTTTCCTCTTGGGGCGTGTGGTAGTTGGTTTTCTAAATTTTCATGAACGAATGATCGAGCTTTATAAGGGCATGACATCATGCAATATCTACAACCAATACATGTGTGCTTATTAACCAGAACAATACCATCATCTCTAATAAAAGATGCTCCGGTAGGACATACATCTACACATGGTGGGTTTTCACAGTGCTGACACATCATAGGAACACTAATGGATTTTTTAGATAATTCATCTGTTAGTGTCATTTTTCTTATCCATTGAGTATCTGTAGTAGGTCTCCCAAAATCTTCAATTCCATGCTCTTCGTTACATGCTGTAACACAGGCATCGCATTCATCCGTACATTGATTTGTATTTATTAACATTCCCCATCTAATCTTTGATGAAGCAGGCTCATCTAATGCTCTTCCGTGGGCAAGTTCTTGGAAAAATACTCCTGGGGCAATTGTTGATACCCCAAGCATGCTTGATTTTTTTAAAAAATCTCTTCTATCAAGTTTTAATTCGTACTTTTTCATTTTTCTAAGGACCCTATTTTTTTTGCTACTTTCTTAAATGGTTTTGAAGCATGACAATCAAAACACTCTACTTGCGCTGCGGCAGCTATATGACAGCCTGAGCAAAAATGCTCTTCTGATTTAACACTTGGATATGTTCCGTCAGCCACAGGTTTAATATGACAATTTATACAGTTATTAAGACTATATTTTTTTGTTCTTATTCCTTTTACGACCGTGTCATGACTTTGCTGGGTAAGAAAAATATGATGTTGAGCTCGCATGATATCTGTTGGTTCGACGCATTTTTCACCAGCGGATTCATCGATATTATGTGGCATGTTTTCATGGGTGATTGACGCACCACTAAAAAAGACCAATGAAAAAGTTAATAAAATCTTTAAAGATATTCTTTTATACATACTGAATCTCTCCCCATAATTCAGATAATATTTTTCGTATAATTTTTATACTTACCTAAATTAATGATCACCAAGTGCCATATCAATATAGCCCGTAGGACAAACATCAGCACATATATGACATCCAATGCATTTTGCGTAATCTGTATCTACATACCTTCCTGTTGTGCTTTTATCTTTCTTAACTTTAAATACAGCATCTTGCGGACAGTATATTACACAGTTGTCACACTCAAAACACATACCACAACTCATACATCTTCCTGCTTCTTCTACTGCTTGCTCCTCAGTGAAACATTTTAATCTCTCATCGAAATTACCAAGTATTGACTCAGCTTCTGGGCCAACGTCATCTCTTATATTTCTAGGGGTGTATGGGAAATGTGCTAGATGCATTTTTTCGGTATTAATGATTTCTTGAGCTGACCTATCTTCATAGTTGTGAACGGAAAACTCTAACTCATCAGTTCCCCAATGTGCACCAGGTTCATATTCAGCTGGCTTTAATCCAGACTCTTTAAGTTTTTCAATAAGATTAAAATGATGTACATCAACTTTTGGTCTTTTCTTTAATTCTTTTAAATCAACTTGATCTAAATATTGGTCTATAGTTTCTGCAACAATTGAACCTTGTCCAATTGCGGTTGTTAAAAGATGGGGTCTTATAATATCACCACAAACAAAGTGACCTGGCTTGCCAGGAACAGTATAGTTTTTATCAGCATCTATTAAGTTTTTACCATTATTGAATTCTTCAAGCCCATCCAAAACGCCACTTTGTCCTATAGCGGCAACAATCAAGTCTGCTTCAATCTCGAATTCTGTTCCATCAATCTTTTCTGGTCTTCCCTCTTTCATTGTGCATTTAGCCATTTTTATTGCGTACGCCCTACCTGTCTTTTCGTCGACTAAAACTTCTAAAGGCATTACTTCGTCAAGAATCTGAACACCCTCTTTCTGGGCATCATGAACTTCATGTTCAGAAGCTGTCATTTCAGATTTCTTAAATAGTGTTGTAAGTGTTACTTCATTGTGTATTCTACTTTTAGAAAGTTTTTCATCATGTTGCGAACCTTCTTTTAATATAGTTTCAGGTCTAATATCTTCTGGTAATTCTTCTTCAAGAGTGCCGAGGCGCCTTGACGAACAAACAACGTCAATTGATGTATCTCCACCACCTATGCACACAACTTTCTTGGCAGTTACGTGTAATCTCTTTTGTCGAGAGGCTTCAAGATACTTAATTGCTGAAATACAATTAGGGGCATCGCTATTTGGAACGGGTAGATCTCTTCCTGTCCAACATCCAATTGCCCAAAGAACTGCATCATAATCTTTTTCTAAACTTTCTGCGGATATATCCTTTCCAACAGTAGTATTCAATTTAACTTCGATATCACCCATTGCTAAAATTCTTTCAATTTCAGGGTCCAAATAAGTATCTGGTGTTCTATAACTTGGGATCCCAAAACGCATCATTCCACCAAGTTTATCGTGCGATTCGAAAATAACACTTGCGTGACCAAGTTTTCTTAATTGATATGCAGCAGACATGCCTGCTGGTCCACCTCCAATAATTGCAACCTTTTTTCCGCTCATTTCTTTAGTGCATGCAAATGAATAACCCTCAGCTACTGCCTGATCGCCAATATATTGTTCTACACCATTAATTCCAACATAATCTTCTACATCGTTTCTGTTGCAGCCATCTTGGCAAGGGGCTGGACATACTCTTCCCATCATTGATGGAAACGGGTTTGCGGTTGTAGATCTTCTAAAAGCATATTCTTGCATACTAACGTCATCAGGAGCTTTTTCGATACCTCTTACAATATCTAACCAACCTCTAATATCTTCTCCAGATGGACAACTTCCCTGACAAGGAGGAGTTCTGTGGACATATGTTGGGCATTTATGAGATTTATCTTGCTCGAATATATCATTACCTAAGTTTTGATAAGTGTGGACTCCGTCTTGATATTTTCTAAATGTTAACTTCTTTTCTACTGTTTCTTTGTTTGCCGACATAATTTTCTCCTTACTTACAAATTATTATAAAGCACTATGCTGCTTCATCTATATCCTGTTGTGGGTGGTTTTCACCATCATTTTCGTCGTTTTCATCATCTTGTCCTGTTAAGATTATTGCATTACTTACAAGCTGATGAACACTAACAATCTGATCCATAGAAAAATCATAATATGGGAAAACTTTTGCAAATTGGCTTTTACAAATCGCACATATTGCAGCCATATGCGTAACTCCATGATCTTCTACAACCTTCCTTAATGCTTCCATTCTTGGAAGAGCTCCTTTTACCCTAAGTTCCATAAGATCGTCAGTTAGTAATCCGCCACCGCCACCGCAACAGAAAGTTCCTTCTTTAATAGTATCTTTTGACATATCGTGAAAGTTATTACAAACAGCCTTTATCACTTCTCTTGGTATTACAAATTGCCCGCCTGCTTTATCTCCCATTCGAGAAGCGCGCGCAACATTACATGAATCGTGATAGGTTAAAATCATGTCATCATTTAGTGACTTATCAAATTTCAATTTATTATCTTCAATCAAGCCATGCGTAACTTCACATATATGTTGTGGTATAGGATAATTTTGATCTAGAAAATCCCATGGCCCAGCTAAAGTATTTAAGAAACTATATGCAACTCTCCATGCATGGCCACATTCACCAAAAACAATTCTTTTAACTCCTAACTCTATAGCTGCTTCTCTTATTCTCATTGCAAGCTTTCTCATGTTTTCATAACTTCCAATAAACATTCCAAAATTTGCAGCTTCACTTGCATGCGAGCTTATAGTCCATGAGATACCCGCTTCATGAAAAACTTTTGCATAACCGATTAATCCGTCAACGTGTGGTTCTGCAAAGAAATCAGCAGATGGAGTAATTAATAGAACATCTGCCCCTTTAACATCAAGAGGAAATTTCACTTGCACCCCAGTTTCTTCTTCAACATCTTCTTCTAAACCTTCTAACGTATCTTCAAGTGCAGGTCCAGGTAAACCCAAATTATTTCCAATTTTATGAACCTTGCTAATAATTTCATTACAATATTTTTGACCAACACCAATAGTATCCATTACTTCTCTTGCAGCCATTGAAATTTCTGCTGTATCTATTCCATATGGGCAATAAACTGAACATCTTCTGCACTGTGAGCACTGATGAAAATATGAATACCAATCGTCTAATACATCTTTCGTAAGGTCTGTAGCTCCAACTAATTTTGGAAAGTATTTCCCAGCAAATGTAAAATACCTTCTATAAACTTTTCTGTATAGATCTTGCCTTGCAACTGGCATATTTTTTGGATCTGTTGTGCCTACATAATAATGACATTTATCAGTACACGCGCCACATTTTACACAAGAATCTAAATAAACCTGAAGAGATCTATATTTACTTTGAAGGTCTCCCATTTTTTTTATTGCTACATCATGCCAATCATCAACAAGCTCTCCAGGAAATCCCAAAGGTTCTTGATGCGACTCTTTTGCAATAAAAGGCTTACTATGAGACATAACATCTCTTTGAAGTTTAGGAATAATTGGATATTCTCTTATCTCTGGTGTGTCAAACTTATTATCTGCCATAACTTTCCTGTAAATTATTTAATTTTTTTCTAGATCTTCTGCCCATTTAGAAAGATGTCTTTTCTCTCTTGCATTGTCAACCTGATTTCTTGATGGACTAAAAAAGAGTCCAGGTGCATGTAAAAGTTTACTATAAGGAAAGATAATCATTAATGCTGCTACCATAATTAAGTGAGAAATTAAGACGATATCTGATGGAATATTTTGAATATTAAATGTCATTAATCCAATAAAAAAAGATTTAACACTAATTACATCTGCTCCTAAGTAAAAGCTCATTGCTATTCCTGTCGAAGTTATAGATAAAAGTAGGACAAGCATCAAATGGTCAGAAGGTGAAGAGATGTATCTCACTCTGTCCACTATAATACGTCTTGTTAATAGTCCAACTAAACCTATAAACATTAGTATTGATCCATATTTTCCAAATGGTTGAATAATTATAACCCACGTCCAGACTGGATCTATAAAGTAACGTAGATGACGTAACATATCTAAAAATAAGCCAAAGTGAAAGAGCCAACCAAATAACCAAGTTGCTTTGCTAGACTTAAAAAGACTTTCAAAAAAAACAACTTCTTTAGACATCCTAAAAACTACTCCTGCTTGAGTAGTTGGTGCAGGCATTGTAGGTATTTTTAATGGTGCGGGAGTATTTTTATATTGTAGTATTTTACTAACTAATCCATAAGCTAATATAAAAAAAGCAATATAAAATAAAGCAGCTATAGACATGCTTAATATTGATATCTGCACATTCCACTCCACAAACTAATGAGTTGATTTATACGCAACCAGTAGGTTTTGGTAAGCCAGCATATTTACATGCTTGTTTAGCTGGGCCATATGGAAATAACTCATATAGATATTTACTATTTCCTTTTTCCTTACCTAATCTTTTACCAATTTGCTTTGTAAGAACTCTAACTGCTGGAGCAATCTGATACTCTTCATAATACTCGCGAAGAAAATTAATTACTTCCCAATGATTATCTTCTAATGGAGCACCATCTGCTTCTGCCATTGCATTAGCAACATCTGCATCCCAAGCATTTAAATCAGCTAGGTATCCTTCTTCATCAACTTCATAACTTTTTCCGTTTACTTCTAATGACACATCAACCTCCGAATTATTAAAAAAATCTACAGCCAAGATTGCACTGAATCATGCTCAGTAGTAAGATCTACAAAATCTTCATATCCAACAATCTCAACTCCCTCTATTACATTATTTAAAGATAGGCCTCTTGCCTCCAAATCAGGCTTTAAAGCGTACATTTTAAAATCTTTTAAAGAACTTTCTATCATCTCTGTAAATTTTGTAGACTTCATTACAGATATAACTGCATCTTCTATAAACAAGATACTGCTATCTTTAGCGCACATTGAGATACAAGAAGTGACTGTTGAATTCTCAAATGGCGATTTATTTACTGTATGTAACATGCTCATATTTATATTTATTCCTATTAAAAACTCATGACAATGTCTTGCTGACTCATAATATTTGACAACTCTGCTCTTGATACTAAATTAATCGAGCTCTTCTCAGCATAATCTTCGTCTTCATCTTCCCAAACCAATTCTTGTAAATCTGATACTGATAAACCCCTTTCTTCTAAAGATTCTTTATCAATAAAAATTTTCTTTATTTCATAATCACCTAAAGCTGAGTATGTTGATGAAAAGTTTTTCATTCCAATACCATCAGTTTTTTGATCTTTCATCAATTGATAAACACCATCATCAGTAAAAGTTAAACTTACATCTTGATCAAAAGCTGCAGTTATTAAAACAACTTCTAGAGATTCCAAAGCGTAAATAGTTCCATAAGGACTTTTTCTATTTACGTACATAAATTTTTTTACAATTCCTTCTTCGCTCACAAGTCTTAATCTCCAAAAGTAATTAATCTATCAGCTTGGATACCAGCTTCAACAAGTTGGCCTAACCCGGATATTCTAAAACCTTCCTCGATATTATCAGAATCCTTACCATTTCTTTCTGCTTCACCTTTGTCCAAAATACCTCTTCTTTGTGCAGCAGCGACGCAAACAACCAAATCTATATTATGATTTTTTGCTAATTCCGACCATTCTTTTGTAATATTTCTATCATCTTGAGGCGGTGTAGCTAGTCTTGTAGCATTATTCACGCCATCGTTATAAAAGAATACACGATAGATTTCATGACCCTTCTTTATCGCAGCTTTTACATATTGAAGAGCGGTATCAGACGCTTGATGTTGATATGGGCCTTCATTAATTAATATTCCTAGTTTCAAATTATCTCCTCTTTAATACTATTAAAATCTTATATGAGTAGATGCATTAAGACTATTTCTAGCGCCCTTCCAATTGTTTATATGGAATTTTGTAAATGGTAGCCCTGTTAACTCGAAGAATCTTGGCCATCCAATTCTTTCAACCCAATCACTAATTCTTTCCCAATCCTTTGCATCGTCTCTATAAGCTCTTAGAATTTTTTTCACAATTGCAGTTGCTTCAGGCCATCTTGGAGGATTGTTTGGTATACCAGCTGCAACTAATTTTTGAAATGATGGTTTTCCTCTAGCATTAGAATGGTTCCCACCAACCCATACTGAAAGTTTTGTATGCTCCGCATCATTAATCTGCATTGGGGGACATGGTGGATAGCATGCTCCACAACAAATACATTTTTTTTCGTCAACTTCTAGAGATGGTTTTCCATTCACCTGTGCTGGTCTAATAGCGGCTACTGGGCAGCGTGCAACAACTGAAGGTCTTTCACAGACATTTGAAACCAAGTCATGATTAATTTTTGGCGGTTTTGTGTGCTGAACATTGATAGCAATGTCGCCTTGCCCACCACAGTTAATCTGACAGCATGATGTTGTCATATGAACTCTATTAGGCATATTCCAACCTTTAAATTCATCAATTACTTCATCCATCATGGCCTTTACAACTCCAGATGCATCAGTTCCAGGAATATCACAATGCAACCATCCCTGTGTATGAGATATCATTGCTACAGAGTTTTTTGTTCCACCTACTACAAATCCATTTTTTTCTAATTCAACTATTAAAGGCCCAACTTTAGATTCTTGGTCAATCATGTATTCAATGTTACTTCTAATAGTAAATCTAACGTAGCCATCAGCATATCTATCTCCAATATCACATAACAGATTTAAAGTTGTGACATCTAAAATCCTTTGGGTTCCAGCTCTAACTGTCCATATAGCATCACCACTGTGAGCGACATGTTTTAATACGCCTGGACGTGGATCTTCATGATATGCCCATTGCCCATAATTCCTTCTCATTACTGGATGCATATATTGAAATGCATCAGGACATCCTGTTTCTATTGGTGGTCTATTTGCTGGTTTTGCTTGTTGTTCCGACATTATTAATTCCTTATTTTAAATTTATTAAAAATTAAGCTTCTGCAGCCTGTAATTTTTCCTTGAACCACTTTTCAGCTTCATCATCCCATCCGTCCATTCTAACGTATGAACTTGTTGTTGGATCCGCAACCATATTTGGATCAACTTCTAATCCAATACCATCCAAGAAATTCACAAGCCCTATTCTTTCAATCATTTCTCCACAACGCTCATGCTCTAATCCATTCTCAGCCCAAAAATCTATAGTTTCTTCAGCTAATTCTGTAAGTTTTTCATAGTCTTCTTCGGTATCTAATTTCATAAATGGAACTATAACTGTTCCCATTAAGTCACCTACTTTCAAAGTTCTTTTACCACCCATAAGGACGGTTGCGCCTTTATCATCTCCTGGACTTAATGCTTTTGGCATTACATTTAAACAATGCATGCATTTTACACAATTTCTATTATCAACTTCTAAAGTATCATCGTCTTTTAAAGATAAACAATTTGTTGGGCATCTTGTAATTACATTATCGATTACATACTTCCTGCCTTTTTTCGCAACAAAATCCTTAACCTCTGATTGATCGACTTTCATATCGTCTCTCCATGTACCTATAATTGCACAGTCAGCTCTTTCAATGGAGTTAACACAATCATTTGGGCATCCAGATACTTTGAATTTGAATTTATAAGGTAAAGCAGGTCTATGAACATCATCTGTGAAATTATTTAATAATGTTCTATGAATTTTTATTTCGTCAATATTAGATTGCTCGCATCTTGCGGCGCCAACGCAACACATTCCAGTTCGAACACATGGGCCGGCTCCACCAAGATCCCATCCGTATTCGTTAATTTCATCAAAAAAGTGTTGAGTGTTTTCGGTTGTTGAACCAATAAACATTATATTTCCTGTTTGACCATGAAATGTTTGGAGGCCAGAACCATGTTTTTCCCAACTTTCACCAAGCTGTCTTAGCATACCAGTAGTATAGTAATTACCTGCTGGAGGTTGCACCCTTAGAGTATGAAATTCTCTGGACTCTGGAAACGCATCACCTACTTCGGAAAATCTTGGGATAATTCCACTTCCATAACCAAATACACTGACTGTCCCACCTTTCCAATAACCTTTTCTTGTTTCGTAGGAATGTTCGAGCTGACCTAATAATGAATTTGCTGTACTAGAAATTCTCTCTTCTGGGTGTTGATCTCTTAATCTTTTAATACCTGATATAAAACTAGGCCATGGGCCATGCTCTAATTCATCTAACATAGGGGTGTTATGTTTATCAGCCACTCTTTTTCTCCTTTGTATTACATTATTTTTATCTATAGATAATTTTATTTTATGAGTTATTTCCTGCTATTGACATCGTTCTTTTGGGGTGTCCTATCTATCTCTTTTGGAATCATTTATATACCCCATATTGGATATATTACTTGTAACAAACATTTATTAAATAAATTTAATATATTTTCACAATTATCCTATCAAAATTAATCTTAAATGTCATACAATCTAATAATGAACTCTCCTTTTTTACTCGAAAATCAAACAGAATATAAAAAATGGCGCGACTATAAACTTGCGCAATACCCAATTTCGAGAGAAAAAATTTTAATTAAATTTAAAAATAACGATATAAATAATAATAAAATTAATTTGCTTAAGGACTCTGTTACTAAATACAATTTTGCAATGTATGAATTTGATGCAAAATTAACAAACGAATCTCTAAAAAAATTCTGTTCTAGATTAAAATTAGTAAATTCTGTATCAAATCTTCTTGCCGATGAAGATGACATTTCTAATATCACTAATCAAAATCAAAGTAAGGAAAAAAGTCCCAATGTAGAATATATTCCATATACAAATAAACAGCTAAATTGGCACACCGATGGTTACTACTACCCGCTAGATTCAGCTATAAAATCTTTCTTACTGCATTGTGAGCACCCAGCTCAGCGAGGAGGGGAAAATATAATATTAGATCATGAAATTATATATATTTACTTGAGAGATCATAATCCTGAGTTCATAAATATATTGATGCAAAACGATATTATGGAGATACCAGGAAATAAAAATATTGCAGGTAGTCATTCTGTGAAAGGCCCTGTTTTTTATATAGATGAAAGAAACTTTCTAAACATGAGGTTTACTTCAAGACAGCAAAATATTATATGGAAAAAAAATGATACAATAAAAAAAATAAAAGATTTTATTTTTAGTTTTATAGCGGAAGATAATCATTATACTTTTAATCTTTTATTGAAAGAAAATCAGGGTTATTTAGCAAATAACGTACTGCATAAAAGAGAAGAATATGTTGATGGTAATAATAAAAGACTGCTTAAAAGACTAAGATTTTCTAAAAGAGTGGAGTAAAAAAATGTTAACAATGAGTGAAATACTTATTCAACAATATAAGTTGAAATCCTATAAAGACCTTAAAGAGTTTATATCTAAAAAAATTGAAGAAGGTGAAATGTTTTTATCACTAGACATCAAACCTAACTTTGACGATACACCAGACTACTGGGAAACAGATCTTGAAAATCTGTTTACCTCACCAAAAAGGTAATTATGTATTGGGAAGAAGATGATCAAAATAAACCAAACGAAACTGATAATGCAATAGTTGATGTATCATTTAAGGTTAACTGCAATAAGATTTCATCTGACCATGCTTATGATTTATTTGAGGCTGTTCTTAATAAATTCCCAAAAATAAGAGATATTAATAATTTAGCGATACACTCAGTATATGGCGCCGAGTCAGGAGCTGGATGGGAGAGACCAGAAACAGAAATATATCTTTCGAAAAGGACAAGATTTTGCATAAGAACACCTGTCGAATATTCCAAGGAATTTTATAAACTTGATGGCGAAATGCTTAAAATTGGAAAATATGAGATGACTCTTTCAAGGCCCAGCACAAAGAATTTGATTATCACAGATACTCTTTTTTGCAGGACAGTTGTTGTTGAAAATAATGCAAACGAAGAAGAGTTTCTTCAAGAGGTTAATTCATCTTTAATATCTATGGGTATAAATGTTAAAAAGATGCTGTGCGGGAAGGAACATTTTATTAAAATTCCTAATAAAACCCTTATTGGAAAAACTTTACTAATAACAGATCTTGAAAAAAAAGACTCGATAAAAATACAACAGCTCGGAATAGGTATTGGAAAATTATATGGATGTGGTATCTTTTTACCTCACAAAAGTATAGCTCCTGTAGCTGTTTCAAAAAGTAGTGAATAAATTTAATTCGTTAGGGAGGTAAATGATGCCAACAATAGAAATTGCGGGAAAACAAATAGAGACAACAGAAATGGGATACTTAGTTAATGCTGAAGATTGGTCTGAAGACCTAGCTAAAGCTATAGCTGATATTGAAAAATTACAATTAACTGATAGGCATTGGGATGTAATAAATCATCTAAGAGATGAATTTTTTAATAATGCTGGGAACCAGCCGAATACGAGAAAACTAGTAAAATTTTTTGAAAAGCTTTGGGGTGAAAAAATAGATGCCAAAGTTCTTTATGATCTTTTTCCAGGGGACCCTAGTAAACAAGGTGGAAGAATTTCTGGCTTGCCTGAAAGCAGAAGAAAAGGCGGGTATTAAACCTACCCAATTTGGACTAGTGGATTTTATATCAACAACTAGGTTATTATTAAAACTTAGTTAAAATTGAAAGGATGGATTAAATGAGTGAAGATAAGCAAGCTAAAATTCAAAAGTTACTGGATATGCAAAAAAAGTTCATAGCTTTGGATAGAGAACAAGGAGTTGAAGCATCTGAATATTTTGCTCCAGATGATGACTCAGAGATTGCAGGTTTTAGAGAAGAGTATAGAGATTTAGCTATGGATATAGTTGACCTTGCACATGAAGAGAAAGGCTCTAAAAAATAATATATGTACGAACTTAATGTCATTCTCGGCGAGAATGAATATCCTCTTAAAATTCAAGAGAAAATTGTAACAGAAGCTCAATCCTTTTTTGCTCAAATGGATTCAGACATGAATAAAGGATGGCAGATGAGCAAAAGTTGGGTTGATAACCCAAGTCAATTCCAAAAATGTCAAATAGCTGCAGATCGTTTATTTACATCTATTCATCTTAATAAAAAAGAAACAGCTATCATGATGGCTGCATATATTATAAATCAAATGCCAGACGTAAAAATTATAGATATTGATATATCTGGTAATATGGAAGAAACTTCTTTTTCTTAATTAGTTTTTAAGCAAATACAATCCATGTTGTCGCAATGTACTTTGCTTTAAATAAAACTTCTGAACCTCTATGTTTGTGAGTCCAGAATGGGGGGAATAAAATTAACTTTCCAGCTTCTGGGGTTATACTTATATTCTGATGATAGAAATCTGTTGTGCCACCCTGACTCTCTTCTAAATCGTTTAAATAAAATATTGCTACAAGTTGCCTATAGCTAAAATCATGACTTCCTCCATCTATATGCCAATGATAATATTGCCCAGCATCAGTTCTTTGAATAGCATATCCCATATCCTTAAAAGGACCTTTAAAAAATTCTATTTCATTTTTAAACTCATGTAATGATTTTGCTAACGCACTAAAGAAAAGTTTATCAACATCTTTCCAAATTTCTTTACCACTAATAAATAAATCTGTAGATTTTTTTATATCTAAATCTTCGGAAATATTTTGACCAATTTTGCCGATATAATGTTCTTCTTTATTATCCTCAAATCTACCTATAATGCTTTTACAATCTTCCTTTTTCAAAGCATTATTAAATTCAAAGATAAATGAATTTGGTTTTATCTCTCTCATAAGTAATGATGTATAATAAAATATGTAATTAACAAATATATTAATATGAGTATACAAAGAATACATAGCGGTTGGAATCAAAAAGGAAAAAAAAGACAAGTTGGGCAAATTGCTAGTGCTCTTGCTGTAAGTATTTGGAAAATATCAAAAAAAACTTTACTCAATTTAGAAAATGAAGGCTTTGATACCGACACTTGGTCCGAAAGAATGGAAATTTTAAAAGAGGTTTCTTGTTTCCAGATTTATGTAGCAAATAATGAAATCAAATCTTATGATAAAGAAAAAAAAATAAATTTTATAACAGATATTGCTAAAAAACTTAATGAAACAGTAAATATTAACCAGGTCGATTTAAAAATCCCAAAAGAAAATATTAAGACTAAATTTATTAATCTTTTAAATGACCGGATGGGAGAATATTCGGAGCTAGAATATAACGAGGAACCAAGTTATAAATCAAGAATTATACTTGGGAACCATTTGATGACCCATATGGGGGAATTAGATAATAATTGGATAAGAATGTATGTTATTGATCAAGAGGTTCCTAAAATATTACTATCTTTGCGAAGACCAATTGCTTCTCTAGTAAACAAATAATCTATTTCTTCCAATCACCTATATTGGCTAAGTTTTTTTCTTGGCCATCTTCGTAGCCTGCATCATAAGCTTCATTTGTTCTTGTTTCTTCTCTTGGTGGATGGCCTAAAAAACCACCTTGCCAACCAAGAATATATTCATCTTGAACACCTTGCTCTTCCATTTGCACTACTGCATTTCTATATGTTTCGTTCATTTTGCTCCTCTTGTATACATTTATTTATTTTAAACATTTGCTAATTATAATTCAAATTGCATTATAAAAAAATTCTTTTGCTTTGCCACTATCTATAGACTTTCTAATCTGAACAGCTGCATCATTAAAATCAATATTTTTTATAATTGAAAGTGTTATGGCTCCAGTATATACCAAAGTATCTTTCGCAGGGCCGTCTTTACCGTTCAATGCATCAATTCCAATTTCTACCGCTTTGCTTGAAAAATCATCTACGTTTATATCACTAGATATTTCATCTAATTTAATTTCTTCTTTTTTCTCAAGTTCTGGTAATGGCACTGCTCTCATATTTTGTTCTATAGATATATTTTTTGGATTAAATTTTGTTTCTTGCATTTCACTGTTATCATAATAATAGAAAACTTTTCCATCACCTCTTAGTGCTGGAGAAACACCACCTTCAACACCTTTTACTAAAACAGCTGAGTCAAAACCTGAGACTTTCGCAAGATCTGAATAGACTGGTGGGTATGCTGCATGCACATATCCGGTCAAAAGATGTGTTTTATCTTTTCCTCTTATTGGGCCAACTAGAACTTCAATAGTAGTTAATACGGTTCTTTTTACCATTCTTGTCCTTAAATTAATCAAATCGTATAGAGGTTTACAAAATTTTTCTTGGTCAATATAAGACCAGCCGATATCTTTATTACCTAAAAAATCAGACGCCTCTTGTGAACTATTGGATACTTTAATTCCTGCTGTTTCTAATATTTTTTTTGTTGTTAGTCCAAATTTGGGGCCAACTGTTTCAACTCCATGAGTAACACATGGTATTCCAATTGAAGAAAATACTGAAGGTAAAAAGGCGCTTATAGGGGTATTCCTAAGAAAACCATTATATGGCTCTGCTATATCAAGCAACTCATCAACATCAGCTGTAATAATATTTGATTTATCTATAAGTGCTTTAAGTGATCCTATGTTTTCGTCCATAGTTTCTCTTTTCATTCTCATTGCAATTAAGTAAATTGCAGCTTGAATAGGATCAGATTCACTATCTAATATATTTAACATAGAGTTATAGCTATCTTCTTCAGTTATATTTTTACTAAATTCTGGGCCTGTAGCGACTTTTTGAATCGCGCTTCTTAACATATTTTTTGACAACAGAGTCTCCTAAAGCATTTATTATTAATATATTATATGTATATACTATCAGAATAAAATATTGTTAATGGGATATAAAGATGAAAAAAAATGAGGTTGAATTAAGTAGCGGATTAAGTGCGTTCGAAGCTAAACATTTTTCAAGAGCTATGCAATTGCTGTCTCCCCTTGCAGAAAATGGAGATACTGAAGCTCAACATAGATGCGCTATCATGTACCAAAATGGTTTAGGCAATAAAGCTAATCCTTTATTAGCTTTTAAATGGATGAAATCTGCAGCAGAAAATGGGCATGCCTTAGCCCAACATGGTTTAGGATTTATGTATATGGAAGGTGACTGCACTGAAAAAAATGGAGAAGCTGCCGTTCATTGGTACACACAAGCAGCTAGCCAAGGATTGGTAGGGTCATTAACAACATTAGCAATGATGTATGAAGAAGGTAATCTTGTAGAGCAAGATAAAGAAAAGGCGAAAGAACTTCTTAAAAAAGCTGGTTTTTGAAATAATAAATTAAAAGTGTAAAATTATAGGGAAAATAATTATTTATTAGAGGATTAAAAATGCATAACATTTATCAAAGATTAAATAGATTAATGTATGTTTTAACATTGTTGCTATTTTTAATTCATCCTTTAAATATGATTTATTATGTTTACGAAGGGTATTCTTTATTTTGGCCTCTTAGTAAATTTCTTCCATATAGCAAGAATGAAATTGCATTAGCGTCATTATTAATTTTTCCATCATACCTAATAATAAGATGGGTATTTACAGGGAGGTTTACAATAAAACCTGCTTAATGTTCGTTATTCAAAAAGATCTGTGACTGCGCCCTTTGAAGCAGAACTTACTAAAGTTGCATATTTTGCTAAAATACCTTTTTTATATTTAGATTTAACATGAGTTAATTTCTGAGTTCTTTCCTTAATTTCTTTTTTACTTACTTTTAAGTCAATGATTTGTTTTTGCGCATCAATTACTATTTGATCGCCATTTTTAATTACAGCAATAGGCCCTTTTATTGCAGCTTCTGGAGAAACATGACCAATAACAAAACCATGGCTACCCCCAGAAAATCTACCGTCGGTAATTAGAGCTACATCTTTGCCTAAGCCTTGACCCATAATTGCGCTTGTTGGGCCCAACATTTCTCTCATTCCTGGCCCACCCTTTGGACCCTCATATCGAATAACAATCACATGTCCTTTTTTTACTTTTCCTTCTAAAATAGCTTTCATGGCGATTTCTTCAGAATTAAAAACTATTGCTTTGCCTTCAAACCTCAATCCTTCCTTTCCAGAAATTTTTGCTACTGCCCCATCTGGGGCAAGATTTCCATATAAAATCACAAGATGGCTGTCTTTTTTTATTGGGTTATCTAATGACCTAATAATTTTTTGTTTTGAAGGATATTTTTTTACTTTACTTAAATTTTCCGCCAAAGTTTTTCCTGTTACGGTTATGCAATCGCCATAAAGCATTCCAGCATCTAGCAACATTTTCATAAGTGGTTGGATTCCACCAATTTTTACCAGCTCTGACATCATGTACTTACCACTTGGCCTTAAGTCACCCAACACTGGGACTTTTTTTCCAATTCTTGTAAAGTCGTTTAACTCTAATTTAACTCCAATTGCGTTTGCCATTGCTAATAAATGAAGAACAGCATTTGTTGATCCACCTAATGTGATAGTTACCGTTATAGCGTTAATAAATGCTTTTCTTGTCATAATATCTTTAGGGGTAATGTTTTTTTCTAATAAATTTTTAAGAGCCTTTCCAGAATTTACACAATCTAAATTTTTATCTTTAGAAATCGCAGCCTGTGAAGAACTTCCAGGTAAGCTCATTCCTAATGCTTCTACAGCAGAAGCCATTGTATTTGCAGTATACATGCCACCGCAAGATCCAGGTCCTGGTATAGCTTTTTCTTCTATGTTTTTTAATTCTTTTTCAGATATTTCTTTTTTAGCAAATTGCCCAACTGCCTCAAAAACTGAAACAATATCAATTTTCTTATTTTTATATGTCCCAGGCATTATTGTACCGCCATATATAAATAAAGATGGTCTATTTAATCTAGCTAGACCTATTAAACAACCAGGCATATTTTTATCACATCCACCAATAGCTATTACTCCGTCAAAACCTTCGCATGCAGCTACTGTTTCAATTGAGTCTGCTATAACCTCTCTAGAAACTAAAGAGTATTTCATGCCCTCTGTTCCCATAGATATACCATCAGAAATAGTAATTGTATTAAATATTACTGGTTTCAGATTACTTCTTTCAACGCCAGAACTAACTGCATCGGCAAGTTTATTTATATGAGAATTGCATGGCGTTACTTCACTCCAAGTTGAAGCAATTCCAACCTGCGGTATATTAAAATCTTTATCTTTAAAACCAACGCCTCTTAGCATAGCTCTACTAGGAGCCCTATCGTATCCCTTCACTATATCAGACGAAAATTTTGTATTTTTTCTTTTCATTATTTTTCAAATATTACGTAATGTTCAATTTCTAATTCTATCCCAATTGCTTCACCAATTTTATGATTGTGATGACTTGGAGCAAAACAAAGAAGCGGGTATTTGTCATTGTATAGTAATTTATATAAAAACTCTGCGCCTCTGAATTGTTTTTCCACAACTACGGCCATTATAGCGCTTTCATCATTATGAATAATATCATCTGGGCGCAATAACATTTCTAAATCTTTTGCTGGAACATGTTTTTCAGATAATTTATCTTTCTCAATCATGCCGAGAGGTGTTTCTAGCTGCCCATTTTTATTTCTAGTAATTGGAATAAAAACACCAAGACCTATAAAGTCAGCTACAAATTTATTGACTGGCTTATGATATATATCATAAGCATTTCCAATTTGCTCAACTTTACCGTTATTCATAATGGCAACCTTATCTGCAATATTAAATGCCTCATTTTGGTCATGAGTAACTATGATGGAAGTAATTGATAATTCTTTTAATAAATCTCGAATATCAGAGACTAGATCTTCTTTAATATCTGCGTCAATATTAGAAAAGGGTTCGTCAAGAAGAAGTATATCTGGTGAAGGTGCTAAAGCTCTTATAAGCGCGACTCTTTGTTGTTCTCCTCCAGACAATTCGTGAGGATATTTATCTTTATATTTCCCAAGACCCACCATATCTAATAGATGATTTACCCTGTCCTCTTTTTCTTTTTTAGTATTATTCTTTAATCCAAAAGCAACATTGGTTTTTATATCCATGTTTGGAAATAATGCGTAATCTTGAAAAACCATACCCATTTTCCTATCTTGCACAGGTGTATTTTCAAGGCTATTTGAAATACATACTCCGTCTTTTAGAATAGATCCTGAATTTATATTTTCAAACCCAGCAATTGCACGCAACAATGAACTCTTGCCACACCCGCTTGGACCTAAAATACATCCTATCTCTGATTCTTCTAAATCAAAATTAACATTTGTTAGTACTTTATTTTTATCCTTGTTATTCTCTAACACTAAAGACAAATCAGAAATAATTAATTTTTTATTCATATACCAATCATACCTTATTTCTTTTTCCTAATATATTTTTTGTAATTAAAATTACAGGAATAATTCCTGCCAAAACAATCATAATCGAAGCATTTGATGCATCGGCAATTTTTTCATCTGAAGCTAATTCAAATGCTTTAACAGAAAGAGTATTAAAGTTAAAAGGTCTTAAAATAGAAGTAAGCGGTAACTCTTTCATCACGTCAATAAAAACTAAAAGAAAACTAGTTAGTAATGATGTTTTGAGTAAAGGAAAATGAATTTTAGATAATATAACTTTAGTATTTGCACCCAGAGACTTAGCTGCATCATCAGTAGCTAAACTAATAGAATCTAAACCTGAACTTATTGTTCTTGATGATACTGTTAAAAATCTTATGCAATAAGCAAAGATTAAAATAAAGAATGACCCGCTAAAAATTAATCCAACAGATAAATCAAATTTAGATATCAGAATTTGATTGATATAATTATCTAATGTTGCAAATGGAACTAGAACAGCAATTGCAACTACGGGTCCAGGAATGGCATAGCCCAGAGTGATAATTTGCATAAATTTGTTAATAATACTATTTGGATTAAATCTTTTTACATAAGTTACTAAAATAGATATAAAAGTAATTATTAATGCTGCTAGAAAAGATAAAAATAAAGTATCACTAACAATATTAAAAAATCCTGAGTCCCAATTTTCATTAGATATGAATACAGACCAATATAATAGTTGTAAAAATGGAATAATAAATCCAAAAGCTATAGGTAAAATACATATTATTATTATCAAAGTATTATTTTTTTTTGAAGAGATTTTATAGTTTTGTTTAGACTGTGTCTTTATATTTTCGGCATATCGAACTCTTTTTCTAGACTGTTGCTCTATGAAAACAAAAACAAAAACTATACTTAGGAATAAAGTTGCCATTTGAGTTGCCGTAACAGTATCATTCATTCCTAACCAGGTTCTAAATATTCCTGTTGTAAAAGTAGGAACACCTAAAAATTCAACTGTTCCAAAATCAGCCAATGCCTCCATTGCGGCCAGTGTCACACCTAATATAATAGCGGGTCTCGCCATTGGAACTGATACACTAAGAAATATTTGTAGTTGCGAAGCTCCTAACATTTGTGAATTTTCATACAACTCTTTAGATTGCTCTAAAAAAGCACCTCTAGCTAGAATATACACATATGGGTATAAAACCAATGAGATCATAATAATCGCGCCGAATAGATTTCTTATGTCTGGAAGAAAATTTACGCTATCGATTATACCCACATAGGTAATTGCAATTATATATGCTGGCATTGCTAATGGCATAAGTAAAAGCCAAGAAATTATTTTTCGATATGGAAAATCAAACACTGATGTTAGCCATGCAGTAGAGGTTCCAATTATAAGGGTACAAAATCCAACACCAAATGCTAAAGCCAAAGAATTTAAAAAATAATCATAAAGAACATTATCTATTATATGATTCCAGTTATCACTAAAAGGAAAGAATATTGATGACGCCAAAAATACAAATGGCACCATAAATATTAATGCAATAATTAATGCTAATCTCTCTAAGTTTAAAATTGAAAATCCCCTATTCTACTGCCAACCTACTCTATCCATCAATTTTACAGCATTAGGATTTAAATCGCCTAATTTTTTTAATGTGGATTCGTCTAGCTTGATACTTCCCCATTCACTTAGTAACTTACTAACTTTTGCGCCATTTACTACAGGAAACTCATTATTTGTTTTTGCATACCATTCTTGCGCTTCGATTTCTAACATAAATGAAATTAGCTGTATTGCATTCTCGTAATTTTTAGCGTGTTTTGGAATACCAAGACCACTGATATTTACATGTGCTCCTCGGTTATCTTGATTTAAAAATATAACCTCTGTTTGATTTGCTGCTTTCCTTTTTTCTTCATCTTTAGAATTTAACATTAGCAAATAATAATAATGATTAACTATTGCAATATCGCATTCACCCTTAGAAATTGCAGTTATCTGAGCTCTATCGTTTCCCGAAGGTTTTCTTGCAAAATTTTTAACTATTTCTTTAATAGTGCTCTCTGTTTTTTGTTCCCCATGATTTGCTATCATGGAAGCTACTAGCGACTGATTGTAAATATTATTCGAGGAACGAACACAGATTCTTCCTGTCCATTGATTATTTGCTAGGTCTTCAAAGTTTTTTAAGTCATTTTTATCTTTCATTTTTTTTGAAATAACTACGGTTCTAATTCTTTTTGATATACCAATCCATTCTCTATCTTTATCTATATAATTTTGTGGCAATTTATTTATTATAGAAAAACTATTTATTTTTTGAAGTAAACCCATTTTTTTTGCACGATCTAATCTACCAACGTCTACTGTAATAAATAAATCTGCTGGTGAACTTTCTCCTTCAGATTCCATGCGTTTTATTAATGCGTCTGATTTAGCAGTAATTAGGTTTACCTTGATGCCAGTTTTATTTTCAAATTTTTCTAACATTGGTTCTATTAATTTTCCTTTCCTGCCTGAGTAAACATTAATTTCTTCTTCCACATGATTTTTCGCAGAGTGGCTATAACTGTTCACAGGTGCAAACATAAATATTAATATTAATATTGATTGCAAAGCTTTATAATTAATAAAAAAAAGTGTATTTTGCATATATATTTTCCTTAATGTATATAATTTAGGTTTAATAAGTAATAGATGATAATATTTCTCATTTGCATATGCAAATGAATCTAATATGACAAATTGGAGCATTATTATGTCGATGTCTGATAGAGATGGTTTTATATGGTTGGATGGTGAATTAGTTCCTTGGAGAGAGGCTAAAGTCCACGTATTAACGCATACCCTTCATTATGGTATGGGTGCATTCGAAGGCGTAAGAGCTTACAAAACAGATAAAGGAGCTGGAATATTTAGACTAGAAGATCATACAAAAAGGTTGATAAACTCGGCAAAAATATTAGGTATGAAAATTCCTTTTTCGCAAAAAGAAATAGAAGAAGCTCAAAAATTGGTAGTTGAAAAAAATAACTTAAAATCTGGTTATATTAGACCTATGGTTTTTTATGGTTCAGAAGGTATGGGCTTAAGAGCCGATAATTTGAAAGAACATTTAATGGTCGCTGCATGGGAATGGGGATCTTATTTTAGCGACGATAACCTAAAGAATGGCATTAGAATTAAAACATCGTCTTATACAAGGCATCATGTAAATGCAACAATGTGTAAAGCAAAAGCTAATGGAAACTATATCAACTCCATGCTTGCACTTCAGGAAGCTCTAAATTGTGGATACGATGAAGCGCTTTTGCTTGATGTCAATGGTTATGTTGCTGAAGGTAGTGGTGAAAATATTTTTATCGTAAACGACAAAACTATTTATACTCCTGAGGTAAATTCAGCTTTGGACGGAATAACAAGAAGAACTGTAATGAAAATAGCTGAAGATGAAGGGATTGAGATTAAAGTTAAAAATATCACTAGAGACGAAATTTATATTTCGGATGAAGCTTTTTTTACTGGTACAGCTGCAGAAGTAACACCTATTAGAGAATTAGACGAAAGATCTATAGGAAATGGCTCAAGAGGTCCCATAACCGAGAAATTACAAAAAAAATTCTTTGATATTGTTAATGGAAAATCTGAAAAATACAAAAACTGGCTAACAATTATAAAATAAAGCATGTCTGAAAAAAAAACTAAGAAAGCTTTAAATACAATATTAATCAATACTAATGACCTGCCGTTAAGTTGCCCTAGAGAGGATTACTTAAAACTTTCTCATCCAAAAATTTTTTTGCCGATTGAAAAAGAAAGTGGCAACACTATTAAGTGCCCTTATTGCTCTACAGTATATAAATTAAATGGAAATGATGAGATTTAATAACTAAATATTTGGATAACAAATAATGTTAATTTCAGTAATTATCACAACGTACAATAGTCCTGAATTTCTTAATAAATCCTTAGAATCATTCCTTACTCAGAAAGATAAAAATTTTGAAATAGTTATCGCAGATGATGGCTCAACTTCAGATACAAAAGAATTAATTAATAAATATAATAGCAAGCTAAAAATTAGTCATGCCTGGCATGAGGACTCTGGATTTCGTGCCGCGAAAATAAGGAATGAAGCAGTTAAAATGTCATCTGGCGAATATCTAATTTTCATTGATGGCGACTGTATGGCTTTTAATGATTTTATAAAAAAACACAGAGAAATCTCAGAAAATGGTTTTTTTGCAAGAGGTAACAGAGTAATGCTCTCTAATTCTTTTTCAAGTAGAATTATTAATAGCGATGAAAACATAAACTTAATAAATGTAAGGAAATTTATTAAATTAAGAATAAAAAAAGATTTAAATAGAATTTTACCACTCTTAAGAATAAATAATTACCCTTTAAGAAAAACTAAACTAAAAAAATGGAAAGGTGCTAAAACCTGTAATTTAGGAGTTTGGAAAAAAGATTTCTTACATATAAATGGGTTTGATGAATCTTATGTTGGATGGGGAAGAGAAGATTCAGATTTAGTTGTTAGGTTAATTAATAGTAATATATTTAGGAAAGAGGCTATATTCTCAACAGGCTTATTTCATTTAAAACACGAAATTAATAGTAGAGAAAACTTTTCTAAGAATGATAAACTATTGAAAGAAGCCATTAGCAAAAATAAAACATACATAAATAATGGGTATAAAAAAAATGGGTCTATTTAAAAAATCAAAAATTTTAGTAATTGGTGATGCAATACTTGATAAATATTCATTCGGGGTTACAAATCGTATATCACCAGAGGCGCCAGTACCTGTTTTAAAAATTGAAAAAGAAATTTTAAAACCGGGTGGTGCAGCAAATGTAGCTGTCAATGTCAAATCACTTGGTCTTGATACTAATCTTGTCGCAAATATTGGTATTGATGATAATGGAAAAATTTTAAGAAAATTAATAAAATCTTTAAGAATAAATTTAACTTCAGTCTCGGATAGAGACTTTAAAACTACCACAAAAACAAGACTTATAAGTCAAAATCAACAACTTATGAGAATTGATGATGAATCGAGTAATCGATTAGAAAAGAAAAATATTCCTACCAAAGATGTTGAAAAATTAATTAAAAATTCAGATGCAGTAATTTTCTCAGATTACGGCAAAGGATCTCTGAAAGATATTACAACTTTAATCAAAATTTCAAATAAATTTAAAAAGCCTGTTTTTATTGATCCAAAAGGTGATGACTTCAACTGTTATAAGAATGCTTTTGCGATAACTCCTAATTTAAAAGAATTTGAAAATATTGTTGGAGGTTGCAAAGATCATAATGAAATAATTTCTAATGCAAAATCTTTATCAAGAAAATTAAATATAAATTCAATATTAGTAACTTTAGGCTCAGAGGGGATGATTCTTGTAAGAAAAAATCATAAATCTTTGCATATTAAGGCAACAGCTGAAAAAGAAGTATTCGATGTTACAGGTGCAGGAGATACAGTAATTGCAGTTCTTTGCGCTACATATCTTTCCAGTGAAGATGATGATATGTATTTTGCTTCTATGGTTGCAAATATAGCAGCTGGAGAAGTTATTAAAAAATTAGGAGCTCAGTCTATTAGTGGAGACGAGTTAACAGACATAGTTTATAAAGAGTCTTCATTACAAAAAGATTCGGAAGAAGAATTCTTTCAAAACCTGGATGAGCTAGATGAATGTAAAAGAATTATAAAGAATGAAGAAGATTTAAAAAAAATCATTAAACTAATAAAAAGCTTAGGTATGACTATTGGATTTACGAATGGCTGTTTTGACATACTACATCGAGGACACACTACATATTTAGATGAAGCAAGAAAATCAGCTGATTTTTTATTTATTGGAGTAAATGACGATTTATCAGTAAAAAATCTCAAAGGTGAACATAGGCCCATTAATACTTTAAAAGATAGAATGGAAATGATTAGGCGCGCAACTTTTGATGATGCATTTATAATAAAATTTAGTGAACAAACTCCACTCAAACTAATAAAATTAATCAAACCAAATATTTTGATAAAAGGCGGAGATTACAAAGCAAATGAAATTGTTGGAAGTGATTTTATAAAAAAGAATAAAGGAGAGGTAAAAATTATTCCTTTTGTAAAAGGGTGTTCTTCATCAAATATTATTAATAAAATAATTAAATCATCTGATTAAATTTTATGCCTACACAAAAATTACTCATTATCCCGCAAAATTGGCTTGGCGATATTGTAATGTCACAAACACTATTGAAAAAAATAAAATCAAATAATCCAAAAACTTCAATAGATATATTAGTTAATTCTTCATTAAAAAATCTCGTAGAAAGAATGCCAGAAATCAATAAAGTAATTATTTTAGACTGTAATCATAGAGAACTTGGTTTATTCAAAAGATTACGGTTGGCAAAAGAAATTAAAAAATCTTCTTATGATCAAAGCATTGTTTTATCTAGGTCACTAAAGTCATCCTTAATACCATATTTTGCAAAGATACCTATTAGAACAGGAGAATTAGGGGAATTAAGATATCTGTTAATTAATGATTTAAAAGAATTCTCTAAAGAAAGTAGAAGAAAAACTGCTAGTAGATATATTTCAATGTATTCTGACAACAATGAAGAGTTGAGTGAAAATTATTACCCGTCTCTAGATTCAAATTCTGAAAATATTAAAAATTTATCTGAAAAATATGATTTAAAAAAAGATAAAAAAGTTATTATATTTGCTCCTGGTGCAGCTTTTGGGCCGTCCAAGATGTGGCCAGTTAATAAATTCAGAGAGCTTGGTAAAAAACTAAATAATGATTTTAAAATTCTAATATTGGGAAGTAATAATGAAAAGTCTATCGGTAATGATATTGTTACCAATAAAAATATGGTCAATTTATGTGGCAAAACTTCTATTGCAGACGCGGTAGATTTGATGCATATTTCTAAATTCTGTGTTTCTAATGATTCAGGTTTAATGCATCTTGCCGCAGCAACGAATACTAAATCGATATCTATATATGGATCTACATCACCTGATTTTACTCCCCCTCTTACTAAAAATAAAGATATTCACTATAAAGGAATGTCATGCAGCCCATGCTTTGAGAAAAAATGTAAGTATGGTCACTATAATTGCTTGGTTGATATTCACTCTGATGATGTATTCAAATCATTTAAATAATTTTTAATACCCTCTTCTAAACTAAAAAAATCGTAACTGTACCCAGCCTCTCTTAATTTCAAAATATTTGCTTGTGTAAAATTTTGATATTTTGGTACTAAGTATTCAGGCATTTCAATGTAATTAAAATTAAGATCTTCATCTTTATAATATTTGAAAATATTTTTTGCTATTTCATTAAAAGATTCTGCTTTTCCTGTACCAACATTATATACATCATGAAAAGATTCATTCATAAAAAACATATTTATTGATACCACATCATCAATATAAATAAAGTCTCTTTTCTGCTCTCCGTCCATATATCCTCCAGTACCTTTAAACAAAGATATTTTTTTTGATTCCAGATACTCTTGATTCATCTTGTAAGCCATAGATGCCATTTTTCCTTTATTTTCTTCACCTCGCCCATAAACATTAAAATATCTTAGTCCAACTGCAGGATAGTCTTGATTAATTATAAATTTGTCGAATAATAATTTTGACTCTGCATAAATATTTAATGGCGATTCATTTTTTTCTATTTCCTGGGAATTTTCATTTAAACCATAAACTGATGCACTAGAAGCATATATAAATTTTGCTTTATTTGATTTTGCTATTGAGAAAATTTCTTTTGAATATTCATAGTTTATACCCATCATATAATCTTTATTATATTCCATGGTATCTGAGCATGCACCTTCATGAAATATACATTGAATATTCTTAAGGTTATTTAGGTCTGTGTAATGCCTATAATCTATATACTTTAGATCTGAGAATTTTTTTGGATTACTAAATTTTTCTTTATCGTCAAATAATATTAAATCTTTTATGCCCATCAAATTTAATCTCTTTGCGATATTAAAACCAATAAATCCTGCTGCTCCTGTGACGATTATCAATCTATGCTCCTTTTTGTAAAATACTTATCTATTTTTTTAATTACTTCTTCTACACTAATCAAACTCATAACATTACTATTATTATTCTTAAATCTCCATTTTGCCTCATGTGGATTTATCCCTTTATATTTTAATAAAGCTTCATTATATTTATCAACACACAGATCTTTACTGTTGTATGGGCCTGCTCTTACACTATTTGTAACACCATATAATCCAATTACGGGTTTACCAACACATGTTGCTATGTGTATTGGTCCACTATCTGGACTAATCAATAATTCAGAATTCTTAACTAAGGTTAGAAATTCATGTAAATTTGTTTTACCTGAAAGATTTAAAGGTGCTGTATTCATATGATTAATAACTTCTTCTATAAATTCTTTTTCTTTGACGCTTGGTGAAGATGATAAAACACACTGTAATCCATAATTAACAGTTATATAGTCAGCAACTGTCGCATACCTTTCAATTAGCCAATTGCGATTATTGCTTCTTGAGCATGGACTTAATACAAAGTATTTTTTTTGTAAACCAATAAAATTTTTGAATAAATGTTCTTTAGAAAATCTTTCTTTAATATCCCATTTATACAAGAAATCACTTGTCTTAATATTTAAAAAATGAAGAAAACTTAAAAATACATCTACAACATGCATATGTGGGGAACTATTTATTTTCCTATTAGAAAAAAAACTATGCAAGTCACTAGATCTTTTTAAGTCATAACCTAATTTAACATCCGAATTTACAAATAAACTTACAATGTTAGCTCTTAGAGAAACCTGCATAATAAATAATACATCATATTTTATGTCTTTTAATTTTTTTATAATTGCAATATAGGATTTAAAAGTTTTACTTTTATCAAATATTATAAAATCAATACCATCTATTTTACCTAAAAAATCAGCTTCATTTTTTCCAATTATCCAAGTAATTTTTGCTTTTGGATATTCATTTCTAAGAGTATAAATAAAAGGCATCATATGACATATATCACCCAACGAGGAAGTACGTAAAATACATATATTACCTACATTTTTTTTATTATTTTGCATATAATGAGTAATGGATGAAATTATAAAAAATAAGAATATATATATACAATATAACTCTAAGATCTTTAATAACTTCACTGATAAATTATTTAATATTGATTATATAACTAAAGAAGGACTAATCAAATCTGAAATTAATGGAAGAGGCAAAGCTTATGAAATAGAATATGATAATAAGGTATACATTCTAAAACATTATATTCGTGGTGGATTTGCTTCAAAAATTTCTTATGATAATTATATTTTTGATTCTCTTGCTTCAACAAGATCAGTTAAAGAATACAATTTCTTAAATAGTTTATTTTCCAAAGATCTTCCGGTTCCAAAGCCTGCAGCACTTGAAGTAATTAAAAAAAAATTTACATATACTGCCAGTTTGATAACTTGTAAAATTCAAAATGTCGGAACTCTTAATGATTTTGTTATAAATAATAAAATGAATTACGAATTGTGGTCTATCTTAAAAAAGACATTAGAAGATTTTTATAAACATAATGTTTATCATGCAGATTTAAACGCGAAAAATATTCTTATAGATAATAAAAATAATTTCCACTTAATAGACTTTGATAAGTCATATTTTTTTTATGAAAAAAAATTATTTAATAAAAGTATTATGAGATTAGAAAGATCATTGTTAAAACTAGAGAACTATAATAATGAAATGAAAAGAATAATAAAGAGTTTTAGTTAATAATTTTTTTACTTCTTAGAATTTCTATATATTTCTCTAAAACATTTTTAAACCTTAAGTTATATTCTTTACCTACTTTGCCCATTTTTTTGAGTGTTTCATCATCTATACTATTATAACGTTCTATATGAAAATTACAGTCTCTCTCCGCATATTGTGTTCGTGGAATAATTGTTGCACATTTAATTTTAACTAAGCTTTCAATCTCTTCATAAAAATTATCAATATTGGGGCCAACTAAAAGTATATTCCCGTGGGATGATGGTTCAATAATATTTTGAATTCCCCTCTTAGAAAATCCTCCGCCAACATAAACAAATTTTGCTTCATTATAAAATTTAGACAAAATACCATATTTATTAATTATTATAATACTGCCACTCTTAATATTTATGTCTCTATTTTCAATCAGGTTGGTATATAAATGTGGAATTGCACCCTGCTTCTGAAAATATTTATATATTTTCATTGATTTTTTTACGTGTCTCGGTGCAATTACAGTAGTTACGCCTTTATTTGCTAGTTCTGAAATTGCTTTTCTAAAATATTGCTCGTCAGGTGAGTGTGTTGAGGCCATTAAAAAGTATTTTTTAATGCCTAAAGGATTTCTATCACTATCATTATTTGGCTTATATGAGTACTTAAGGTTGCTAGTTACTAATAAAATTTCCTCATTAATATCAAAACTTAAAAACTTTTTTTTCTCATACTCAGATTTACAAATTATTAAATCACAATTTACTAGAGCTTGAGAATAAATTCTTTTAGCAATTCTATTCTGATGCAAATCTTTATTAATTCTTGCATTTATAAGGACTAGTTTTCTTTCTTTACTGGCAAATATTCTATAAAAATTTGGCCATATTTCGGTCTCATATATAATAATATTTTTTACTTTTGAAAATTTTAACCAACTGAAAATACAGAATTTATAATCTAAAGGGAAATATACAACATCAAGTTCTGGGAATAATTCTTTTGCGCGCCTCATTCCAGAGTATGTATTTGTGGATATCAAAATACTATTATCTTTTGCTATCTCTTTAATCAATTCTTTGGCTCCATTAATTTCACCTAATGAAGCGCAGTGTATGCATAAATTATTTTTATTTCTTAAATTTAATATAATACCAAATCTATTTAGAAAATATTTTTTATCTACAAAAATACATTGATAAATTGTGTAAACAAAAACTATTGGAAAAATTAGTAGTAGTGTAAATTTATAAATAAATTTTTCTATCATTTAATTTAACCAAGTATTAATTATCTCAAGATCGTCTATTGATAATGTGCCGATTGATTTTTTTAGCTTTAAATTACTTATTAGATATTCGTATTTTGCTTTTGAATAATTTTTTTTTGCTTTAAAAAGATCTTTTAACGCCAATAAAACATCCGTTGTTGATCTTGTTCCAACCTCAAAGCCCGCTTTATTATATTCCACTGATAATTCATTAGACTCTAGAGCTTTTTTAGACGCTTTAACTTTACTTATACTAGATTTTAGGTTCAAAAAAGCTTGTCTTGAATCTCTAACTATCTCTCTTTTCTTTTTTATCAAATTGTATCTTGCTTGTTCTTCTAAATAATATGCCTTTTTACTATTATAATACGTGTTGCCGCCAATAAAAATTGGAATGTTAAGTTCTATACCTATGTAATCATTATTAGATTCAAAAGCACCAGATGAACCTCCTCCTTTGTCTGTTTCTTTCACAGCCCCATATATATCAAGGGTTGGAAAATGTTTAGATCGCTCGTACTTAAGATTCGTTATTGCAACGTCTTGTGCTCGTTTATAAGCCAATAACTCTAAATTTTGTTTAATTGCAAAATCTTCCCAAGCTTTTATATTGTCTGGATTCGGATCTTTAACTTTTATATCAAGCGTTAAAGATGAAAATTTTTTAAACTGCTTGCCTGTTAAGACATACAAAGACTCTTTTGAAAGGTCACTTAAATTTTCTGCTTCAATATATTTTGTTTCTGACAAATCGTAGGATGCTTGAGCTTCAGCATAATCAGTTATAGCAATCAATCCCACCTCGAGTCTTTTTTTTGATTCACTTAATTGAGACTTTATTGCAACATTTTCAGACTTAACATAGCTTATATTATCTATACTATCTAATATATTAAAATAAGACTCAGCAACTCTAATAATTAAATCTTGTCGTGCTGCATCTCTTTCAGCAAGCGACTTTGCAACTTCATATTCTGACTTTTCAAGCAATGCAAATAAATCTCTTCTGTATAAAGGCTGCTTCAAGTTTATGCTATATTCATCCGTTGTAAATTGAGTTGTTGAAGTTGATCTACCATATACCGAGCCATCAATAGACTCTCTTGTTCTTTGACTGCTAGCTGAAAATTTTAAATTAGGTAATAGATATGACCTTGCTATTGGATAATCTTGCATTGTAGCTTTATGTTTAGCTTCCGAAGCCATTAGCTCTGGGTCATTCTTAACAGCAATATTGTACACCTCGATTAAATCTACCGCATAGACAATATTAATAGGAAGAATATATAAAATCAAAAAATAAAAAAAACGCATAAAGTATTTCATAATAAAATTATTTAATAGACCGCCATTTGATTATCAACTGTCTTAGCCCAAGAATCTATCCCACCTCTCAAATTAATTATATTTTCATAGTCGTTTTGCTGAAAATAATTACCAACCATTCTACTTCTTACTCCATGGTGACATATAAAAACTATTGTTTCGTCTTCATTGAAATCGTGCATTCTATTTTGAATTTCTGAAATAGGAATATGAATTGAATCTTTTATATAAGCAACATTGTACTCCCATGTTTCTCTTACATCTATTAATACAATATTTGAATTATTGGCAATGTATTCATTAAGCTCAAGAGCTGTCATTTCTATCATAAAATTAATTATATTAAAAATTTAAATAACTTTTTTTGTTAATATTTTTTAATGGTTCTAGTGTTGTTTCAAACGACTGATCAAATATAACTTTTTCTTCTGAAACTCGCTTAATAATGTTTACATTCATTACAGGATACTTTCCAATTACAGCAAACATTCGTCCATTAACATTCAAGGCATCTTCAAGTTTCTCAATTCTTGAATCTATTGATCCAGTAATAATTATAACATCATATTTTTTTTTTGGAGTCCAGTTAGAAAAAATATCTTCATTAATATAATTAATATTATAAGTATTGTATGAGTTATTAGATTGTTTGGCTTTTTTTTGAATATTTTCATCTATATCAACTGTATCAACTTCCTTACCCATAATGGATAAACAGCAGGTTAGATAACCACTACCAGTTCCAATTTCTAAAATTTCATCGCCTTTCGTGATTTTCAATAATTGTAAAATCTTTGCGGTAATTATTGGTCTTAACATTGAATAATTATTTCCCAATGGAATATCATATTCAGCATATGAGGAATCCACGAACTCTTTTGGAACAAAATCCTCTCTATCCACCTTAGAAATACAATTGATAGTTTCAGGGCAACTTATCCCTTCAGGCTTCAGCTGGCTTTCAATCATGTTTTTCTTTGTTACTCTCATACTAATTCCCAAATAATCTTTATAAAACAAACCAATTATAACAAATACACTTGCAAACTTCTTTTATGTCAGATAAGTTTATTTGGATAATAGTTTTTTGCAACACAATCCGTTTAAATTAACAATTAAATTATAATAACGGCATATTTGTTGTATTATAGGATCATTATGACAGTTGAGAATAATATTAAAAGATCAGAAAAAAGTATTGAGCTAAATAAAAACTCATCAAATGCGTTAAAAATTCATAACCCATGTCATAGAAAAATATACGTACCTATGCTAACTGATGATAATGTTAAAGTTGGCATGAAGGAAATCCTGCAACACCCTACGAAAAATCCCGATGGTACTTCTAAAGATAACCCTCCTATCCCTATTTATGACACATCTGGTCCTTATTCTGATGACAACTATAAAATCAATTTGAGCAAGGGTATTAATAAATTGAGAGAAGGGTGGATAACTGAAAGATCAAAGAAATTTAAAGATAATTGTACCCAAATGCATCTAGCTAGAAAAGGAATTATCACTCCAGAGATGGAATACATTGCTATTAGGGAAAATATACTTCTTGATAGGATAGCTAATGATGAAGAGTATAAGCATTTAATGAATCAAAAAAACGGCGACTACTTTAAAGAACGAACTTTAATAACTCCAGAATTTGTTCGAAAAGAAGTTGCTGAAGGAAGAGCGGTTATTCCATTAAATAAAAATCACCCTGAATCTGAACCAATGATTATTGGCAGAAATTTTTTAGTTAAAGTTAATACAAATATAGGCAATTCAACAATAACATCCTCGATTGAAGAAGAAGTTGAAAAAATGATTTGGTCTACTAGGTGGGGTGGAGATACTTTAATGGACCTTTCTACCGGAAAGAATATTCACGAAACTAGAGAGTGGATAATGAGGAACTCTCCTGTTCCAGTTGGAACAGTGCCAATATATCAAGCATTAGAGAAAGTTAAAGGTAGGGCTGAGAAATTAACATGGGAGATATATAAAGAAACTTTAATTGAACAAGCCGAACAAGGAGTTGATTATTTTACAATCCATGCTGGTGTACTTAAAGAATATATCCCATTAACAAAAAATAGAACAACTGGTATTGTTTCTAGAGGTGGCTCCATTATGGCAAAATGGTGTCTAACTTATGACAAAGAAAATTTCACTTACACTCACTTTGAAGAAATATGTGAAATTATGAAAAAATATGACATTACTTTTTCTTTGGGCGATGGATTGAGACCAGGATCAATTGCAGATGCAAATGACGAGGCCCAATTTGCAGAACTTAAAACTTTAGGTGAGCTTACAAAAATTGCATGGAAACATGATGTGCAAGTTATGATTGAAGGACCAGGACATGTCCCTATGCATCTCATTAAAGAAAATATGCAAAAGGAATTAGATGAATGCCACGAAGCTCCATTCTATACATTAGGCCCATTAACAACAGACATTGCACCAGGATACGACCATATTACCTCGGCCATAGGCGCTGCGATGATAGGGTGGTATGGTACTGCTATGCTTTGTTATGTTACTCCAAAAGAACATCTAGGTTTACCTAACAAAGAGGATGTTAGAGAAGGAATTATTGCATATAAAATAGCCGCCCACGCAGCAGACCTCGCAAAAGGAAAATATGCTGTTCAGCTTAGAGATAATGCATTATCACAAGCTAGATTTGAATTTAGATGGGAAGATCAATTTAATTTAGGATTAGACCCAGAAAAAGCGAAAAGCTTTCATGACGAAACCCTTCCTCAAGAACCAGCAAAAGATGCTCATTTCTGCTCAATGTGCGGTCCGAATTTTTGCTCAATGAAAATTACTCAAGATATAAGAGACTATTCCGAAAAAATAAGTATCATAAAGTTAGAAAATATTGCAAAAGCAAAAAAATCTTTGGATTAAAAAAAATAAATTGAAAATTTTTTGTAAGACTCACCTACCCAAATTCTCCTCGAATATAGTTCAACAACATATAATATGAAAAAAATAAAATTCAGACTTAATGAAGAAATTGAAAAAATTATTAAAAAATTTAATCTTAGTAATGTCTGGAATAAAGGGGTTACAAAAGATATACAGGAATATAAAAAGAAAAAATTTAAAAAGAAATCTTTTAAAAGAAAAAATTTAAAGGATCTAGATTTTGTAACAATAGATGGTGAAGATGCAAAAGATTTTGACGATGCTGTCTACTGCGAAAAATTTGAAGGAAGCTGGAAGTTATATGTTGCAATAGCTGATGTTGCTCATTATGTTGAAAATAACTCGAATATAGATAAGGAAGCAAGAAAAAGAGGAACGTCTACTTATTTTCCTGGCTATGTTGTTCCAATGCTCCCAGAAATACTATCTAATAATTTATGCTCTCTTCGACCAAGTGAAGACAAGTATACTATTGTTGCTGAAATTCTTATTGGCAATGATGGAAAAATAAAAACATATAAATTTTATAATGCCCTTATCAATTCTTCAGCAAGATTAACATATAACCAAGTAGATGAATATTTAAATAATAAAAGTATTATTAAAGATAAGAATGTTGTAGAAAATATTAATAATCTTTTTGAATTATATAAAATTCTTAAAAAATCTAGAGAAAAAAGAAATGCTGTTAATTTTGATACGCAAGAATTTTCATTTGTTCTTGATAAGAATAATGAAATAAAAGGTTTAAAAAATAACGTTAGACTAGAATCACAAAAACTTATTGAAGAATGTATGATAATGGCGAATGTTGCAAGTAGCCTTTTTATCAAAAAAAATAAATCTGCTTCACTTTATAGAGTCCATGATGAACCAACTCTAGAAAAGATTGAAGATGCATCAATTTCCTTAAAAAACCTTGGTTACACTCTCTCTAAGTCTAAAATACCTAATACTGAAGATATAAATAAATTGATAGAATTAGCTAGAAAAAAGTTAGACGACAATCTTGTAACATCAATACTACTAAGATCAATGTCGAGAGCAGAATATACTCCTAAGAATATAGGTCATTTTGGATTAGCTTTAAAATCATACAATCACTTTACATCTCCAATACGTCGCTATCCAGATTTAATAGTGCATAGAATAATAAAGAATATTATTGAAAAAAAAGAATCAAAGTATGATTTTAATAACTTAGAAAAAATTGGTTTAACTTGCTCCGAAAATGAACGAAATTCCGAATCAGCTGAAAGAGAATTACAATCTATTTTGCTTTGTAATTACGCTACGAAATTTATAGGAAAAACATTTACAGCAACTGTCAATTCAATCGTTAATTTTGGATTATTTATTTCGGTCATAGAAGAGCCAATCCAAGGTCTAATCCATATTTCTAGTTTAGGAAATGAATATTTTATTTATAATGAAAAAAAGAATATTTTAATTGGAGATAAATCAAAGAAAATATATAAGATAGGTGATAAAATTAATGTGAAATTACATAGTGCATTCCCGTCTGAAAAAAAGATTGATTTTATATTAGCAAAAAAATGAAAAAGAATTCTAGTAAAGATAATATTGTTGGAATACATGCAGTAAGGATTTTACTTAAAGTAAGACCATTTGATGTATATGAAATCTATTTATCTGACAAAAGTTCAAGTAAATTTAACGCCATATCAAATGAAGCAAAAAAAAATAATATCACCATTCAAAAAATGTCTAATGATAAAATATATGAAATTTCAAATGTTAAAAGTCACCAAGGTGTATTAGCGATTGCTAAGAAGAAAACTGAAATTATTGAAAAAGATATGATTAGTTTTATCAAGAGTCAGCATGAGAATCAGATTTTACTTATTTTAGATGAGGTTTCGGATCCAAGAAACTTAGGTGCATGTTTACGAATATGCGATGCCTATAATATTTCTGCTGTTATTATAAAAGACCATGATTCTGTTAATTTAAATGAAACTGTTAAAAAGGTTGCAGCAGGGTCTGCTGAAACAATACCGGTAATAAGAGTGAAAAATATTTCTAGAGTTCTTGATATGCTGAAAAAAAATGATTACTGGATTTATGGAGCTTCGGATAAAGCCTCAAATGATGTTAATCAGTTGTCTTTTAAAACACCAATTGCTCTTATTATTGGCGGAGAATCTAATGGTTTGAGAAAAAAAACCTTGGAAAGTTGTGATTATACTCTTAAAATTAATATGAATGGTGTCGTTGAAAGCCTCAATATGGCTGTAGCAACAGGTATTTTAATCAATACTATATACTCAAAAATAAAATAATTGCAGTCTTAGTATTCATTCTGTAAAATGCATTTTCCTTGTTCTGCTTGGAAAATCCAAGAGACAATAAACCATAAGGAAAAATATGAGACATTACGAAATAGTTTTTTTAGTTCATCCCGATCAAAGTGATCAAGTTCCTGATATGATAAAAAAATACTCAGGTATCATTTCTAAAAGCGGTGGTAAAATACATAGGGAAGAAGACTGGGGAAGAAGACAGTTAGCATACCCAATAAATAAAATTCATAAAGCGCATTACATTCTCCTAAATATAGAATGTAGTATAGAAGTTATAAAAGAGTTATCTTCAAACTTTAAATTTAATGATGCTGTAATAAGAAATATGATTTTACAAAGAAAAGCAGCTATTACCGAAAATTCATCTATATTAACTAATGAAGAAGAGAGTAATAAAGAAGAAGTTACTAAAAAAGTAGAAACAAGTTCAGATAATATAAATTCTATTGAAAGTGGAGCTGAAAATGTCTAGATATTTTAAAAAACAAAAATTTTGTAAATTTACAAAGGAAGGTATTTCTGAAATTGATTATAAAGACCTTAATCTTATAAGAGAGTATATTACTGAAACCGGAAAAATTTTACCTAGTAGGATTACTGGTACAAAAGCAAAATACCAAAGACAGATATCAACTGCTGTTAAGAGAGCACGTTTTTTAGCTCTAATTCCATACTCTGATAATCACTAAAACATAGGACTATACTAATGGAAGTAATATTACTTGAGAAAATTGAAAATTTAGGTGACCTAGGAGATAAAGTTAACGTAAAACCTGGTTTTGCTAGAAATCATCTTATTCCAAAAGCTAAAGCAAAATATGCTACTGAAGAGAATCTTAAAGAGTTTGAGGAAAAAAGAGAGGAGCTTGAAAAAATTGCTAAAGAGACTCTTGATATTGCTTTAAAAAGAAAAGAAAAACTAGACGGTTTTACTATAAAAATAGTAGCAGAAGCAAATGAAGAAGGTTTATTGTTTGGTTCAATTGGCCCATATGAAGTCGAGAAGCAACTTCTAGCTAACGATCAAGAAATAGAGCGTAAAGAGATCAGAATGCCTGACGGGGCAATTAAAAAAATTGGTGAATATTCTATAAGTATACATCTAGGTATAGAGACAAACGCAATAATTAATCTAATTGTCGAAACAAATAATCAAAGCTGATAATATAAAATATTAGAATAATAAAGCTTGGTTGTTCATAATGAGTAAAAGTCTTACATTTCAAGGTCTTAACAATTCTCCTAATTCTATTGAGGCGGAAATAGCTGTTCTGGGGGGCCTTATATTAGATAATGAAGCTTGGGAGCAAATTGCTGATATTTTGCAAGTTAATGATTTTTACCACCAAGAACATAGAAAAATTTACTCATGTATTGTAAATCTAGTTAATGACAATATTCCTTTTGATATTGTTACCATAAATGAAAAGGTAAATATATCGGATGATAAATCTTTTTCAACATACTTGTCAGAAATAATAAATCAAACTCCGTCTGCAGCTAATATTAAAGCATACGCGAGTATTGTTAGAGAGCAATCTATTCTTAGACAACTAATAAACGTAAGCAATAGTTTGATTGAAAAATCTCGCGATGGTGGAATAGATAGTAAAGCTTTACTTGATGAAGCAGAACAAAAAATATTTAATATATCTGAAGAATCATTGAAAGCAAATAACGGTTTTCAAAATATCAATGACTTAGTTAAAGAGTCTTTGGAACAAATTGAAGAACGAGCTGAAAATGGAGAATCTGTTACTGGTGTAGCAACTGGGTTTAGTGAATTTGATAATAAAACAACTGGTTTACAAGGAGGCGATCTTATAATAGTTGCTGGAAGACCGTCAATGGGTAAAACGAGTTTCGCTATGAACTTGGCTGAATATGCATCTTTGAAAAATGATGCAGTAACAGCAATTTTTAGTATGGAAATGTCAGGAACCCAATTATCTACAAGACTAATATCTTCTATGGGTAGAATTAATCAGCAAAAAATTAGAACTGGGAAACTTACTGATGATGACTGGCCAAGACTAACAAATGCAGTCGCATTATTATCTAAAGCTAATATTTTTATTGATGACACCCCTGCTTTAACACCTACTGACATAAGAGCAAGGTCAAGAAGACTTAAAAGAGAAAAAGGTTTAGATTTAATTGTAATAGACTATATGCAATTAATGCAGCTATCTAGTAATTCTGAAAATAGAGCCACTGAACTATCTGAGATATCAAGATCTCTTAAAGCTTTGGCTAGAGAATTAGATGTTCCTGTTGTAGCGTTATCACAATTAAATAGAAGTTTAGAAAATAGAACTGATAAAAGACCTATTATGTCAGATTTAAGAGAATCAGGTGCTATAGAGCAAGACGCTGATTTAATAGCATTCATTTATAGAGACGAAGTTTATAATGAGGATTCTACAGATAAAGGCAAAGCGGAAATCATAATAGCAAAACAGAGAAATGGACCAATTTTTAAAACTACCTTAACATTTCTTGGAGAATGTACTAGATTTGAAAACTATACTCCAGAGATATACTCTGCTCCTGAGGGCTTTAAATGAATGGATCCATCTTAATTAATAAAAATAATTTAATTAATAATTTATCTGCTATAAGAAAAGTTTTACCAAAGTCTAAAGTAATGTCTATGATTAAATCTGATGCTTATGGTCATGGCATACTTGAGGTTGCAAATTTACTTAGAGAGTCAGATGCTTTTGCCGTAGCAACAATAGAAGAAGCAAAATATCTAAGAAATAATCACATAGATAAAGAAATTGTTTGTTTGCAAGGATTTTCAAATAAAGATGAATATAAATATTGTTCTAAAAATAATATTAGACCAGTAATTCACGACTTTTCACAAGTAAAAATAATAGAAAATACAACTCTCAAAAAAAATATAAAATTGTGGATTAAGATAGATACTGGAATGAATAGACTAGGTTTTCATAGTTCAGATTTTGAAGAAGTGTTTAAGAACTGCAAAAATGTGAGCGATCAAGTTGGTATTATGACTCATTTAGCTTGTGCTGATGAAGATGAGGACAATTTCTCAAATAAACAAATTAGTCTTTTAGAGAATTTTGTAAATGGAAAGAATGTTGAGCTAAGTATTTTTAACTCAGCAGGTACTATTAGATATTCTAAAAAATTTAATAATAATCAACACTGGATAAGACCTGGTTTAGTTCTTTATGGAATAAATCCATGTAATTCACCGAGCATAATTAATGTTAAACCTGTAATGACTTTAACCGCCCCCGTAATCTCAATTAAAAACTGTAAAAAAGGAGAATCAATTGGTTATGGGCAGACTTATAAGATTAAAAATGATACAAAGATTGCTGCAGTAGGAATTGGTTATGGAGATGGTATTCCGAGAAGATTAGGCAATATTGGTAAAGTTTTTTTTGGTGGAAATTTTTTTAATATAGTTGGCCGAGTTTCGATGGATATCACTATGATAGATATTCAAGATAAAAATATTCAAGTAGGGTCAAATGTCGAATTATGGGGGGAAAATATAAATATCAAAGAAGTATCATCTTCAATAGACGCTATACCATATGAGTTAATATGTTCTTTGGGAAATAGATTAAATAAAGAATTTTTTTAAGATTCTGCAATCTCTTGCAGACTTCTAAAATTAATTTTACCACTGCCTAATATAGGGAATTCACTAATAATTTTTATTTTTTTTGGAAAATATAGATTTGATAAACCTGCTTCTTGCATAAAACTGGATAATTCTGACAAATTTGAATTTTTATTATCAGTTAATAATATTAGTGCCTCGCCTTTTTTCTCATCTTTTATTGAGCAAACTATACTAGTATTTTCAGGCCAAAGTTTTTTTGGGAACTCTTCAATCTGAGATAATGAAATCATTTCACCAGCTATTTTTGCAAACCTTTTTAATCTTCCTAAAATAAATAAGTATCCTTCTTTATCAACACGTACAACATCACCTGTGTTATACCAATCAAATTCTTCTGATTGACCAAGATATTTTGTAATTACATTTTTTCCTTTTATAAAGAGTAAACCACCTTCTTCATAACCATCAATTTTCTCAATCTTGTAATCAACTCCTGAAATAAACTTTCCAACTGAACCAATTTTATAATTTTCTTTTGTGTTAACAGAAACAGCTGGGGACGCCTCAGTAACACCGTAACCTTCTAAAATTTGAACACCGAATTCACGATATTGCTCATGTGTACTTACATCTACTTTTTCAGCTCCAGCAATTAAATATTTTAAATTATTAAAAGTGGATTTATTTATATGTGGAATATATTTTTTTAAAAAGGTATCGGTTGAGAAAAAGACAGTTGATTTAGTTTCATTTATAAGTTTTGGAATTGTCTGAAAATGCAAAGGGGTTGGATATAAAAATACTTTGCATCCATATAAAATGGGAAGTAGAACTCCTATTCCCAGTCCAAAAGAATGAAAAAAAGGCAGGCAAGTGAAAAATTTTTCATTTCTATTGATTTTAAGAGATTCAAGAACCTGCATTCTATTAGAAAAAAGATTTTGATGGGTAAGGTTAACTCCTTTTGGATCACTTTCTGTGCCAGAAGTATATAAAATTACCGCTGATTGGTTTTCTTCTAATTTTTTTGATATGAAAACATTTAATATAAAATCTTTTATTGTAAATAACTTATCTTTCAAGGATAAAATTTTTCTAATGTCTTCGAGATAAATAAACTTGTAATTTTTGTTCTCAATTTTTGTAATTAAAGACCCCATATCACCTTGGTCAATAAATTTTTTAGAAGTTACTATGTATTTTATATCTGACTTTTCAAGACAAGAGATTATATTTTTTGAGCCAGATGTAAAATTTATTATTGCCGCTGTTTTACCTAAATATTGAATAGCAAAAAAGATAATTGCTGTAGGAACTATATTCGGCAACATTAGACCAATTGGTCTAGCTGAGTTATTGTCTAATAACCTTAAAAGGATATTCCCAAGCAATATTGATTTAAATATTAGCCCAAAATTTGACACTGAGTTACCTAAACTATCTTCTATTATTTTAGATTTGAAGCCAAATTTGACTGTGTTTTTTAAAGATTGATATAAATGAACCATAAATATAATTATAGTTTTGTTGGGTTAGGTGCATCCCCATATACTTTTTCTGGTTCAAAAACTTTTTCATCTTCTTTATATATTAATTTAATATCTTCTTTTGTATTCCCTGTTGGTATGCTTCTATAAAAACAAGATTTATAACCCACGTGGCAACTAGCTTCTAAACCTTGTAGCTCTACCTTAAGCCAAATTGCATCCTGATCATCATCAATTCTTATATCTATAATTTTTTGAATCAAACCGCTTGTTGCGCCTTTATGCCATAAGCATTTTCGGCTTCTACTCCAATAATAAGCTTCTCCAGTTTCTATAGTCATCTTTAACGCTTCTTCATTTTGATAACCCAACATTAGTACATCACCATTACTTGCATCAGTTGTGACAACTGGCATCAAGCCATCCTCATCGAATTTAGGAGCTAACTCATAACCTTCTTCTACTTGCTCAACTGTTTTTCTTTCTTTAAATATTTTTGTCATTTTTTCACTCGCCATATTGTCTTTCCATCAACATCCTCTAATACTACATGATTATTATCTAACTGGTCTCTAATTTCATCAGCTTTTGCAAAATTCTTTAATTTTCTTGCTTCATCTCTTTGTTTTATTAGTAATTCTATATCATTTTTAGACATTGTGGATTTATTATTTAATGCAAACCATTCCTCAGACGTTCTGTTTAACAAACCAAGAAAATTAGCACTTTTTTTAAGTGTTTTTGAGCATTTTATTTTTGATAAATTCGAAATTGCTAATGGTGTATTCAAGTCATCTAATAATGGGATTAAAATATCTTCTGATACTAAAGCCTCATCACTTTCACTATTAAGATTTTTATATAACTTGTTTAATATATTTTTTGACTGTTCTAATAAACTTTTTCCAAAGTTTATTGGTTTTCTATAGTGCGTGCTTAAAAGAGCTAGTCTTATTACTTCTCCATCATACTCCTCTAATAACTCTTTAACCGTAATAATATTTCCCAGTGATTTAGACATCTTCTCACCTTCCATGTTTAAATAACCATTATGAACCCAGTATCTAGCATAACTTTTACTATTATGAGCGCTGCAACTTTGAGCTATTTCATTTTCGTGATGAGGAAATATTAAATCCTGACCTCCACCATGAATATCTATTTCTTCACCTAAATAAGTTTCTACCATTGAGGAGCATTCAATATGCCATCCAGGTCTTCCATAGCCCCAAGGACTATTCCAACCGGGCTCGTCTTTATTAGATGGCTTCCAAAGTACAAAATCCCCAGCATATTTTTTATAGTCTGCAACTTCTACTCTGGCTCCAGATAACATTTCATCTTTATCTCTATTAGATAATTTTCCATATTCATCAAATGAAGTAACATCAAATAAAACATGGCTATCATTTATATAAGCTTTTTTATTGTCTAAAATTCTTTGTATCATAGATATGATTTGATCAATGTTATCTGTAACACGTGGTTCATGATTTGGACGAAGTACGCCCAAACTAGTCATATCTTGGTGATATATATCGGTATATTTTTTAGTGATAAATGATATTGGTTTGTTTAGTTTTCTTGCGGCTTCATTTATCTTATCGTCTACATCTGTAATATTCCTAACATATATAACCTCGGGATAAATATTTTTTAGAAGGCGGTAAAGCATATCAAATACAACAGCAGGTCTTGCATTTCCAATATGAGCGAAATTGTATACAGTAGGACCACACACATACATTTTTATAGATTTTTGATCTAGTGGTTTGAATAGCTCTTTTTCTTTGGATAGAGTATTATATATTTTTAAATTCATAATTGGCTTTATAATTATACACTTAAATAAATTGAGTAAATACAATGAAATCTATATTAATAACAAATGCAACAATCATCAATGAAAACAAAAGAAAGATAAGTGATATCTTTGTAAAAAGTGGCAGAATTAATCAAATATCGGATAATTTATCTCATATGCAAGCTGATGTTGTTATTGACGCTACAGGTAAATATTTAATTCCTGGAATGATAGATGATCAAGTGCATTTTAGAGAGCCCGGCCTTACCGATAAAGCTGATATAAGATCAGAATCATTGGCCGCAGTTATAGGTGGAACAACTACATATATGGATATGCCTAATAATAAACCACCTATCATTACGAATGATGGGTTAGATAAAAAGTTTGAAATTGCCAAAAATAGATCTTTTGCTAATTATTCTTTTTACTTAGGTGCTACGAATGACAATATCGAAGAAATTAAAAATACCTCAAAAAGAGCTTGTGGTGTAAAAATATTTATGGGCGCATCTACTGGTAATATGCTTGTTGATAATTTAAAGTCACTGGAGGATATATTTCTTCACTGTCCAAAATTAATAGCAACTCATTGTGAAAGTTCTCCTATAATTGATAAAAACTTTAAAGCTGCAAAAGAAAAGTATGGTGACGATATACCTCTTGAAATGCATACAGAAATTAGAAGTAGAGAATGCTGTATTGAGTCATCTACTTTAGCTGTTAATCTAGCAAGAAATAATGGTTCTAGACTGCACGTTCTTCATCTAACAACAAAAGATGAAATAGATTTCTTTTCTAATAGTAGCAATGTGTCAGGAAAATCTATTACTGCAGAAGTTTGTATACATCATATGCTTTATTCAAAAAAAGATTACGCCACAAAAAAAGGTTTCATAAAATGTAATCCTTCGATCAAAGAAGAATCAGATAGACTTGCACTCATTGAAGCTGTAAATAATGATAATATTGACGTAATCGCTACAGATCATGCTCCTCATTTAATATCTGAAAAGACTGGGAAGTACGAAGATATACCTGCAGGCCTTCCAGTAATTCAACATTCATTAAGAGCGGTTTTAGAGCTTTACCATAACGGAATTTTCTCTCTTGAAAAAATTATTGAAAAAGTTTGTCATAATCCTGCTATTTGTTATAACGTTAAAGAAAGAGGTTTTATAAGAGAAGGTTACTGGGCTGATTTAGTATTATTAGATTTTCTAGATGTTGGTGAGCTTGATAAAATGCCTATGATGCATAAATGCGGTTGGTCAGCATTTTCTGACGTTCCATTTAGGACAAAAGTGTTGACGACAATTGTATCTGGAAATATTGCTTATAAAAACAATGAAATTCCAGAACAACCTTTTGGGGTTGAACTAGAATTTAATAGTTAATTACATTTTTGTTGCTTCTACAGCTTTTTGGGATTTATCTAATTCTACAGTAATGTCACTTTTTAATGATGATTGGCATGCAAGAATATATCCGTCTTTAAGCATGTCGCCATCTAATGTATATGCAAAGTCAGCTAATTCTTTAACTTTTCCTTCTTTTAATACTGCCCTGCATGTTCCACAACTACCTACTTTACAATCACACGGCCACTCTATACCAGCATTATGAGCTGCCTGAAGTAAGTTAATTTTACCAGTTACCTCAAATGTTTCTCCTGTATTTGCTATTGTAACTTTATGAACCTTATTTTTATCACCAAATCCAAACATAATACCTCCATTAAATATTTTTATTAAAAAAAGTAGCCGGATAACCGGCTACAAGTATGCGGAGCATGATGCTCCAGGGGATGTACAATTTGTTAAACATATAGACATAATAACATTTAAATTTAATATGTACAGATAAATCTGTACAAATTTTAGTATATTAAATACAATTATTACAATTACTTGTAATTATACAAATATTGTATAGATATATATAAATAATACTTGCATTTATTAGTAACCTTGTATATATTTATTTATACTTTAATTAAACAAAATTATTATTATGAATACAGAACAAAATTATAGAATTGGATTAACAACCCAAATTACTGGAATTAGACCCGAAACTCTCAGAGCATGGGAAAGACGGTACGAAGTGGTAAAACCAATAAGAACTGATGCAGGTGATAGACTTTACACACAAGCTGATATAGATAGACTTCTACTCATCAAAAAACTTGTAGATAACGGAGACGCTATTAGTGCGGTTGCAAATTTAAATTTTGAGAACCTAGAAAAAAGAATATCCAGTTGTAAGACAGCTATTTCTAGTACTGGAAAAAATGATTTAAATTTTATACTTTTAGGAAAGACGATACTTGATAAAAAGAGTTTAGATAGTATGAGATTAAATATGATAGACGTAATCCAAGACCCAAAAAATATTAAATCTAACTACCATTGTAAAATAGACTTCATTCTAGTTGAAATTCCAACAGTTAATCAAGGAACCATTCATGTAATCCAAAAAATCTTGAATCAATCAAAAGCGTCAAAATTATTATGTGCATATGATTTCGGTAAAGAAAGCGATATAGCTACTCTGACAACTAAAGATACAGGAACGATATCATTGCCGCTAAATCATTCTGATATAACAGAATGGTGTAGTAATAATTTTGCAGATTATTTAAAGTCTACTTCTACTGATAGATTATTAACCGATCAGGATCTTGCAAATATTGTCGCTGCTGGAAGTACAGTCAATTGTGAATGTCCTAGACATTTAAGTGACTTAATACATAAATTGTCTGCTTTTGAAAAATATTCATCAGAATGTGAGGCTAGAAATTCAAAAGATGCAGAAATCCATAAGGAACTTGAAGATACTGCAGCAAAATCAAGATATTTACTAGAAGAGGTATTGATTAAACTTACAAAAGTTGAAGGTATAAAATACTAATAAATGAAATCCCTAGTTCTCTTTAGTAATGATCTAAGGTTAAATGATAACGATGCTATTAATTCGAGCATTAAAGGATATGATTCTACTACCTTTCTGTTCGTGTTCGATAAAAATCTATATTTAAAAACACACGGATCAGCTAACCTTTGGTGGCTAAAAAAAAGCCTTGACCATTTAAAAGAAAATTTGAAAGGGAAGAAAATCACTCTTCATATAATACAAGGTGATTATATAAAAAAGACATTAGAAATTATAGAAAAGTATAAATTTGATTCTGTATTTATTAATCAAAACAAGCACCCTGAATTTATAAAAAAAGAGGAAATATTAAAATTAAGCCTTAAAAGAATAAACATTAATTTATTTGCTTACAATAAGGCTACATTGGTTGACCCTGCATTAATTCTAAATAAAACCGGAGATCCATATAAAGTTTACTCTCCTTTTTATAAAAACTGCAAGTTACTTTATTCTCAAAAGGAAGTCCTCAAATTCCCTTCGATAAATATTAGAAACTTCATCATTGAAGAAAAAGAGATTGATACTTCAAAGGTATTTTCAATAAATAACAATAAATGGTCAGAAAAATTTGATAAATACTGGTCTCCTGGAGAAGATAATGCTCATATAAGCCTTGAAAAATTTTTTAAATCATCTCTTTCAAACTATAAAGAAGTTAGGGACATCCCTAGTGTATCTGGAACTTCAAAACTGTCTCCTCATCTTCGTTTTGGAGAGATTACAACTAATCAAATAATTAATCATTTTAAGTTTCATGATAACCATGCCCTTAGTAAGCACGAAGAACATTTTATAAAAGAATTATATTGGCGAGAATTTTCTTACTACATATTATTTCATTTTCCATATGTTATCGATAAACCTTTTAATAAAAAGTATGAAAATTTTGAATGGGAAGTAAATTATAAAGATAACCTAGAAAATTGGAAAAAAGGAAATACTGGTATTAGGATTGTTGACGCTGCCATGAATGAACTATTGGAAACAGGCTGGATGCATAATAGAACTCGTATGATTACAGCTTCGTTTCTGACAAAAAATTTATTAATACCGTGGCAGGAAGGTGAAAAATGGTTTAGAGATAATTTGTTAGACGCAGATATTGCAAATAATGTTATGGGATGGCAATGGGTCTCCGGTTGTGGTACAGATGCTGCTCCATATTTTAGGATATTTAATCCACTGCTTCAGGAGAAGAAATTTGATCCTGATAATATTTATACTAAAAAATGGTTAAATAACTTTGATTTATACACTGATGATCATGAGACAGACTTATTAACTAATAATGATTTAATAAAGCCAATAATTAATCTTAGTAATAGCAGGAATATAGCATTGGAAAGATTTTCTAAAATAAAATAGTGGATTATTGCTTAAATCTATTATCAATATAATTAATTAATATCTTCTTAAAGTCGTTCGTTATATTATCCCCTTTTAAAGTTACTTTCTTTTCCCCATCAATATATACAGGAGCTGTAGGGTTTTCTCCTCTTCCAGGTAAGCTTATTCCAATATCAGCATGCTTACTCTCACCTGGGCCATTAACAATACAACCCATTACGGATATTTTAAGATTTTCGACACCAGGATAATTTTTTTTCCAAACTGGCATACTATCTTTTATGTATTGATCAATATCAAAAGCTAATTTCTGAAAGTAGTCACTACTTGTCCTCCCGCATCCTGGACAAGATGTTACATCAGGTAAAAAATACCTTATTCCTAAACTCTGTAAAATCAATTTTGCAACATCAACTTCTTTAGATCTATTTCCATTAATATCTGTTGTTAAAGAAACTCTAATTGTATCTCCAATACCATCAAGTAATAAAGGTCCTATAGCACATGCCGAATATACTATTCCTCGTTCATTACTACCTGCCTCAGTAAGACCTAAATGTAATGCATAATTACACATTTTTGATATTCTCTTATAAACATCTATTAACATATTAACCTTACTTAATTTACAAGAAATAATAATTTTTTCTTTACCCATTCCAATAGATTCAGCAAACTTTGCATTTTCTAATGCAGAAGCTATTACCACGTCACACATTACCTCATCAAGTGATTTTGGTTTTACTAGATTATTATTAATATCTAATTTATTAGCTAATAACTCCTGGTCTAGACTTCCCCAATTTACTCCTATCCTAACTGGCTTATCTAACTTACAGGCAGCTTCAATCATAGTAGAAAAATTTTTATCTTTTTTATTTTTTTTTCCAACATTTCCTGGATTAATTCTAAACTTATCTAAATGTGAAGCTTCGCTTTGATATTTGTTTAATAAAATATGTCCATTAAAATGAAAATCTCCTACTAATGGTATATTTAAACCAGATTTTAAAAGATTATCCTTAATAAAAGGTATTGCTTGTATAGCATCTGCATCATTCACTGTTAACCTTACTATTTCAGAGCCTGCTTTAGCTAACTCTAAGATTTGGCTAGATGTTTTTTTAATATCTGAAGTATTTGTGTCAGTCATTGACTGAACGACAATTGGATTTTCACCACCAATAGAAACATTCCCTACTTTCACAACATTAGACTTTCTTCTATTTATATTACCATTACTCATGTGTATTATTATCACATGAACATTTAATAATTGGGAGTATTTATGAAAGGTTTCTTGGTTACAGGAACAGACACAGATGTTGGAAAAACTTGGTTTATGCTTAAATTTGGCGAATTATTAATTGAAAAAGGTATAAAATTTCATTTTTTAAAACCTGTAGAATCTGGATGCGAAGAACCAAATAACACTCTTATGCCCAAAGATGCAATGAAATTTTCAGAGCTTGAAAAAGTTTCTTTAGATAAGATATGTAAATATATGTTTAAAGCTTATGCTTCTCCACCAAAAGCAGCGCAAATGGAAAATAAAAATATAGAGCTTAATGACATTATTAAATTTATAGAAAATAATAAATATAATAATAGCAGCTTTAATATTGTAGAAGGATGTGGTGGCTTTTTTTCCCCTATAGCTAATAAAAAACTAACAGCTGACTTAGCAGTTCAACTAAACTTACCAATTATACTTGTAGTTAAAAATACTTTAGGGTGTATAAATCACACTTTATTGTCAATACAATCAATTAAAAATCTAGGATTAGAAATAAAATTTATTGTTCTAAATAATATTAGTAAAAATACACCGCTGGATAACTTTGAAGAATTATCTAATTATACTGATATTCCTATTTTTAAATTAGGCTACAATGAAAATCTTAGCCCTATAGTACTTGAGACTATAATCTAAATGCCAGAATTACCTGAAGTACAAACAACAATTGACGGAATTACTCCGTATTTAATTAACAAGACAATTTTAAAATGCACTATTTCTGTGAAAAAGCTTCGCTGGGAATTACAAAAAGATATAGCAAAAAAAATTGTTAATATAAAAATTACTGGGATTACAAGAAGGGCAAAATATATAATTATTTCAGGGGAAAATTTATATTTAACTATACATCTTGGTATGACTGGTACCCTAAGGATTGCCAATAGAAATGAACTTAAAAAAAAACATGATCATTTTGAGATGCAACTTGATTCAAAGGTAATTCTTAGATTTAATGACCCAAGAAAATTTGGAATGATTTTTTACTCAACTGAGTCTCCTTTACTAACAAATAGATTATTTTTAAATCTTGGCCCTGAGCCATTAAGTAAAGATTTTTCTGCAGCATATCTTTACAAAGCTTCTAAAAATAGGAATGTTGCTATTAAATCTCTTCTTATGAACTCAAAAATTGTAGTAGGAATTGGGAATATTTATGCATCAGAGTCCTTATTTTTATCCAAAATTAGGCCTGATAAAATATCAAAAAAATTAACAAAAAAGAATTGCGAAGATCTTGTGACTTCTATTAAAAAAGTATTAAAGAGCGCTATAAAAAAAGGCGGATCTTCTATTAATGATTATATAAATGTGGATGGAAAAAGCGGTTATTTTCAGTATGATTTTAAAGTATATGGCAGAACTGCTAAGCCCTGCCATATCTGTCAAAGCGACATTTTACAAATAAAAATAAACCAAAGGTCGAGTTTCTATTGCAAAAAATGTCAGAGATAACTAACTAACTATTTCTTTTGCGCATCATAGAACATTTTGTTCATTCTATGTGAATTTGCATCACAACATGAAATAGCTTGCTTTGCTGTTTCTTCAACTAACTCTAATCTGTCTAGTAATGCTTGGTCAGCAGCACAACCTGAAAGCATAACTGCAACACATAAACCTAGAAGTGTTTTTATTTTTCTCATTGAAGCCTCCTTATTATTATTTAAGCTTAAAATCCCTTAATGGGATTTTTTACTATATCAAATATAGGATTGTAGTCAAAGTTATATAATCAATAGTTTTTTATCGTGGGCCTACCAAACTATTGTTTTTTATAATATCAAGGAGGACTAACATAAATTTCAAAGAAGAAAGCCATCCTTGGCCTTCAATTCTTTAAAAAACGATTACTTACCCAGGCACTGTCTATAGAGTAATACTGAGGCTAAAGACCAAACTGCAAGCATAATAAAGAGTTCCAACATAATAACCATCCATTTCTAAATAATAATAATAATATATAAGAATATTATAATATATAAATAGTATATGTCAATAGATTATTTGTATTTTGTTTGTAATGCGTCCTTTACTTCAGAACTCACAAATTTTGATATATCACCACCAAGTTCCGCTATTTCCTTAACTAATGATGACGATAAGAACGCATAAGATTCAGATGGGGTTAGAAAAATTGATTCTATGTTATGATTTAACTTCTTGTTCATACTAGACATTTGAAATTCATATTCAAAATCTGACACTACACGAAGCCCTCTTAAAATAACTTTGGCATTTAATTTTTCTGCAAAGTCTACAAGTAGGCCATCAAAGCCAATTACTTCAATATTTTTTAGATCAATAAGAGATTTTTCTGCAAGATTAATTCTTTCTGATAGTGAAAAAAGAGTTTCTTTCCTAGAATTCGCAGCAACACAAACATATACCTTATCAAATATATTCGTCGAAGCTCTTTGCACTAAATCTTTATGCCCATTTGTGAATGGATCAAATGTACCAGGATATACAGCGATATTCATTAGTTAACCATCTAAAATTAATCTTATATAGACTATATCATAGAACAATTATGCTGAAAAAGTAAGTAAGCGACATCTCCAGATTTTTTACTCTTTAGTAATTCCCAATTTTCTGGAGTTTTTATGTTCACTGTAAAATTCTTATTGTGTGGTAATTCAATATATATCTTGCACCTATCAATAAGATTATTTGATACACTTAAACTCTTTATTGTTTCATCAAGAATATTTTTTGTAAAAGGGGGATCAAGAAATATCAAACTAACTTTTTCATTAAAATTTTTAAGGAATTCATTTGAATCAGAATTAAAGATAAAAATATTATGCCCTTTTAACTTTTTTTTTTGAATATTTAAACAATTAACCACATCTAAATCATTATCAACCATAAAAACTTTCTTTGCTCCTCGCGATGCTGCTTCAAATCCCAGAACACCACTTCCAGAAAATAAATCTAAGCAATAGGAGTTTTCAACATCATACTGGATCCAGTTAAAAAGTGTTTCTCTTATTTGACTTTTTGTTGGTCTCAGGTCTTTTTTTTCGAGAAAATTAATATTTTTTCCTCTCCAGCAACCTGAGATTATTTTAACTTTTAAGTTTGCTGTGCTATTTTTTTGCTTTTTCATTTCCAACGACTAAAGTTACTAAATTCTTGACGTCAACTTCTTTTTCAAAGGCTTCTAAAATATCTTTTTTAGTTATTTTTGATATTTTCTTTGTAAAAGTATTTAAATAATCAAGTGGTAAATTATAGTAATTAATCATTGATAAATAATTTAAAATATCAGTGTTACTATCAATCCTTAATGGAAAACCATTTATTATAGCTTCTTTGGCGTGCTTTAATTCTTTATCGCTTGGCCCATTTTTATGAAATTCCTTTATCATTTTGTGAATTAATTTCACGGACTCTTGCGCTTGCTCTGCTTTTGTTTCAATTCCAATTACAAAGGGGCCAACGTCTTTCATTGGATATATATAACTATAAACTCCATATGTTAAACCTCTTTTTACTCTTAACTCCTGCATAAGTCTTGCACTAAAACCACTTCCTCCAAAAATATAATTTCCAACATATAATGGAAGTTGATATTTAGACCCTCTTTTTATAGATAAACCACCTATGTATATGTGTGCCTGCTCAGAGTTAAACTTTTTATAAATATATTTTTCTTTGCTATTTTTTAATATTTTTGGTGAAGATGAGACATCATCTTTTTTTAGTTCTGAATTATTTAGTGACTTAGATATTTTCTCGGCTAAACTTATAACTTCTTTATTTGAGAGTGACGAAACAATTACAATTTTTGAGTTTCTAGAATTTATATTATTTCTATAGAAATTTTGAATATCTTTTCTTTTTATTTTACTCAAAGTATTTTTCATGCCTATTGAAGGATACGCATATGGATAATTACCATAAATTTCTTTAAAAAATAAATTCATAGATATTTCACTAGGATCCGTTTGATCTTCAATTATTGAAGAAATTGTTCTATCTTTTTGCAAATTAATCTCTTTTTGAGGAAAAACACTATCTGATAAAATCTTTAAAAACATTTTTATAGATGGATCCAAATATTTTTTTTCAGTTAATGATCTTAAAGAAATAGATGATTTATCTTTATTAACAGAAGTATTAAAGATTGCTCCTGTAGATTCAAAAGTTGAAGCAATAGATTCGGAGTTCATTTTTGAAGTTCCCTCATCTAGCAAGCTATGAGTTAACATTGATAAACCTTTAATGTCACCATCTTTATTAGACCCTGCATCAAAAGTAATTTTAATATCAATCATAGGGATATTTTGTGCTTTAGTATATAAAACTTTTATACCGTTTTTTGTTTCATACTGAGATATTTCTATATTAGCTTGTGTTAAATTTGATAGCGTCATAATTATTAAAAAATATGTTATTTTGATTATTTTATTATTCATTATTGAATGTTTTCGTTTACCTTTACTACAGTCTTTAAATTTGGTACTAAATATTTTCTTGCAACTTCTCGGACCTGCTTCGCCGTAACTGAAGCTATACTTTCAGTATATTTCTCTATTATTTTAGTATCTCCTATAGATGTCTTAACCATACCTAAAACTCTAGCCTGATAATCTATTGAATCTCTTTGATAAACTTCTGAAGCCAAAACCTGTGCTTTTATTCTATCTAGTTCCTTTTGACTTACTAGCTTAGTTTTAAGCTCTTTCACTATTTTATCTAACTCAACCTCTATTCTACTTATCTTTTTGCCAACTATTGGATTTACATCTATGAGAAACAAAGGATTATTTCTTGAAAACATGTAGTATCCGGAGTCTGCATAACTAGCTATTTTCTTTTCTCTTATGAGCACTTTTTGTAAACGAGAATTTTGGCCGCTGCTAAGTATGCCAGATAATACTGATAACGCATAACATTCCCACTTTTCTACATTTTTAGCATTTAAGCTAGGAACTTTATAACCCATTATCAAATAAGTAGGTTTATCTTTTATTTCAATGGATACATTTTTTTCTCCAAACTGGAATGGCTCGCTTCTATTAATTCTATCTTTAATTTTAACTGCTTTTTTACCACCATAATATTTTTCCACTAAGGTCATAGTTTTATCAAAATCTATATCGCCGACTATTACTGCTGTAGCATTATTTGGTGCGTACCAATTTTCGTACCAATCAGATATGTCATTCTCTGTCATATTATTTAAATCTTCCATCCATCCTATAATTGGATCATGGTATGAACTATTAGTATATGCGCTCGCATAAAGTTGTTCATATGCAATACCCTCTGACTGATCGTCAGTTCTTAGCCTCCTCTCTTCTTTTATAACCTCGATTTCTTTTAAAAAATCTTCTTTACTTACTACTAAATTTGACATTCTATCTGATTCCAATTTTATAGCATGCTCTAGATGTTGGGAGGGAAGAGTTTGATAATAAGCAGTGTAGTCTTTGCTGGTAAACGCATTTTCTTTACCGCCTAGCTTGGCAATGATTTCAGAGAATACTCCACCAGGATTGTTCTTGGTTCCTTTAAACATCATGTGTTCTAAAGCATGGGACAATCCCGTCTTACCGCTTACCTCATCTGCAGAGCCAATCTTGTACCAGATATGGCTTGTCACCACAGGAGCACGTGCATCTTTTTTCAAGATAACATGAAGCCCATTCTCTAATGTTCTTTCCATAATTTCAGCCCTCGCATCAAATGATATGCTTAAGATTAATATTGCAAAAATTTTAAAAATTAAAAAATATTTTAAAATATTAAAATTATTGATAAAACTCATATATTTTCCCTTTCAAAAAAATTTATTTAAGATCTTATTACTATAAATCTAAAAACAATATATCATAATGGTTATGATAAGTTTTAACAATGTTTGCAAAATATATTCTGGTAAAAAAGTATTTTATGATACCAGCATAAATATTAAAAAAGGTGATTTTATCTTTTTAACTGGCGAATCAGGATCTGGTAAAACCACATTTCTAAGGCTGTTATCAGCTTTAGAAAAGCCAGATAAGGGAGATATATTAGTTGATGATCTCAGTATTACAAAACTCAATAATAATGAAATATCAGATTACAGAAAATCTGTTGGCATAATTATGCAAGATAACTATTTTGTGGAAGATAGAACAGTTAATTATAATATTTCTTTACCATTATTGGTATCTCATAGAAAAGAAATTAACAGAAAAATAAGAGCAGTTCTAGATTTGGTTAATCTAAATAACCAAGGAAATAAAATCATTCAAAGCCTCTCTGCAGGCGAAAGACAAAGGGTGGCAATAGCAAGAGCTATAATACATAGGCCAAACATAATTCTCGCAGATGAGCCTACCGGAAATTTAGACCAAAACCTATCAAAGAGTATTATTAATATGTTAATAAAATTAAGTCAATATGGTGCAACTGTGGTGGTAGCCACTCACGAATTTAATTTAGTAAGGGAATTACAGCAAAAAATTATAAATATTAGTAATGAAAAAATTATTTCAGAATAGACTTTTATTAGAAACATTAATGTCATATATGAAGCATCACAAAGAATGTTTTCAATATAATGCTAAATTATTATTTAAAAATCCCATGAAATTATTTTTAATAATAATACCTATATCCATAGCAATATCTTTAGTTTTAGTGTCATATATTTTAATTAAAAATATTAATAATAATTTAATAGACTATGAACACGAAAAAATTATAATATTTTTAAAAAAAGACATACCCAATAACTATGTAGATGATATAAAAAAAAATATTAGTAAAAAAAATAATATTATTTCTATTGATTTCTATACAGAAGAAGAATCTTTAAATTTATATTCTAAAATAAATAGTAGAGATAATGTTGTAAATAATTTAAGTTTTAATCCTTTACCAAAAACTATAATAATAAAAAGAAAGGTAATTGATTATGATTATGATTACGATTATGAGAATAATGATCTGAATATTTTTCTAGAAAATTATGCATATATTGATTCATATAGTTCAAATATTATTTTTCTTAAGAAAACTATTTACATCAAAAATATTTTATATAAATTTTTAATTTTTTCTTTAATTTTTCTAATACTAATTTTAATAAATATTATTAATAATTATATAAAAATTGAAGTAACTTCTAATAAAAATAAAATTTTAATATATAGAATTATTGGCGCAAGAAACTCTTATATTCGAAGAGAATATATGTATTTTCCTATTGTATTAAATTTTCTTTGTTTTCTTATTGGTTTTATTTTAGCTCAATTTATAACAAGGTATTTTTCTAACTCTATTGGCGACTTTCTATATTCATATGAGATACAATATTCTTTCCTCAATATATCTTTTGTAGAGGCTGTATTAATGGTATTTTTTATTATTATTATAGGTGTAACTACATGCAAGATCGTAATTAATAGATTTCTTGATGAGGATTTTTAGTCTATAAATCATTGATTTATTATAGTTATTTATGTAATCTTGAAATTAATTAGCACTCTAGTATAATGAGTGCTAATCGAGTTAAAAATATATATGAAAACATTAAATTACAACAATAGTTCACTGCCTTCATGTACTGGAAGTATTGATACTTACATAAATCATGTTATGAACATACCAATACTTTCGACGGAGGAAGAAGTTAGTTTGGGGAGAAATTTAACAAATGCTAAAGATCTTGAATCTGCAAAAAAACTAATTATGCATAACTTAAGATATGTTGTTTATATTGCAAAAAGTTACTCGGGATATGGTCTGAATTTAAGTGATTTAATTCAGGAAGGCAATATAGGTTTAATGAAAGCTGTTAAAAAATATGATCCGGATAAAAATCTTAAATTAATAACTTTTGCTATTTATTCAATAAAATCTGAAATACATGAATTTGTGATAAAAAACTGGAAAATTGTGAAAGTAGCTACTACCAAGGCACAAAGAAAATTGTTTTTTAATTTAAGATCAAAAAGAAATTCACTATCAAGCCTAACATCGCAAGAAGCGTCCTCAATTGCCAAAGACTTAGGTGTTCCTCTAAAAGATGTAACGGAAATGGAAAAAAGAATGTTTAATTCTGATTTAACAATAGAAGATCAAGATGAAGATAATTTATCTCCCTCTGTTTACTTAAAAAGTAATGAGTTAGAGCCAGATATAATTTTGGAAAATGATGATAAAAAATTACTTACAAATAAGTTATATAAAGTTATAGGAAGTTTAGACGAAAGAAGTAAGGACATAATAAAAAGCAGATGGTTATCATCAAATAAAATCACTTTGGAAGACTTATCTATAAAATATGGTATTTCTAGAGAGAGAATAAGACAAATTGAAAATGAATCTATTCTAAAGCTTAAGCAAAACTTTTAACATCTGCCAATAAAACTAAATATCTATCTGCTATTAAAAATCCGAATAGCGCTGACAAGTATATAATAGAGTAATTAAATATTTTGTTTGCTAAAAAATTATTTTTCGATACTTGCATTTTTATTACATAATATAAAAATACTATGTTTAATATCAATGCCCCTATCAGATAGAAATGACTTGAGAACTGAATAATAAAAGGTAAAAAACTAACAATAGTTAACATCAGTGTGTATAGAGTTATATGAACTCTTGTATATTGCTCTCCATGAGTTACAGGTAACATTGGTATTTTGGCAGCAAAATATTCTTCTTTTCTAAAAAGTGCTAAAGCCCAAAAATGTGGCGGCGTCCATGTAAATATTATTAAAAACAGTATTACTGCTATTAGATCAATCTGCCCTGTCATTGCAGTCCAGCCAAGTAGTGGTGGCGTGGCTCCAGCAGCTCCACCAATAACAATATTTTGCGGTGTACTTCTTTTTAAATAAATTGTGTATATGAATGCATAGCCAATTAGTGATCCAAAAGTTAGCCATGCCGTAAGTGTGTTAATGTAAAAATATAGTATGAAAAAACCTATAATTGCCATTATAGAAGCATATAAAACTACATTTTTAGTCTTTAGAACACCTGATACCAATGGTCTACTTTTTGTTCTTTGCATGATACTATCAATTCTTTGATCTAGTAGTTGATTTATCGAGCCAGCAGATAGTGACATTAAAGCAATACCTAAATTCCCTAGAATTAAAATTTTAAAATTTAGATGCAATGGGTCAGCTAATAACATGCCAATAAATGATGTAAATATCATTAGCAAAACTACTCTAGGCTTTGAAGACTCTAAATAAGCTTTGTAAATTTTAAAATTAAACATAGTAATTTCTACAAGTTACTTTTAACTCTTTTTATTAAATATAATTGAGTTATTAGACACATTAATAACAATGCAGCGTTACCATTATGCGCAACAGCAATATATATTGGTAAACCCATTTTCACATTCAAAATCCCTAATATTACTTGTACTAATAAGAAAAAAATAAGTAAAAGAGAAATTATTTTTTGAGAAGGCATTTTGATCGTTTTGTAAGATAAAATAGATAAGCTAATTATCATTGCTGCTACAATTATAGCCCATACTCGATGTGTAAAGTGTATCGCGACTCTTGCTGGGCTATCTAGTCTACCAAATTCATAATTTAAATCTGTAGCTAGTTCAACAATAAAAGCACTATAGAAGTCCATTTGTGGCCACCATGCTGCATTACATTTTGGAAAGTCAGCGCATGCTAAAGCGGCATAATTAGTACTAGTCCATCCACCTAACATTACTTGTATAATTAAAATCACTAAAGTTAAATATCCAAAATAAGATAGTTTTTTTATTTTTTTCAAAGAAATATTTATAAGGGATTTACTTTCGATAAAATAGTTATTAATGTTGTTTCTTAAATATAAAAGCCACAATAAAGTAATAATAGTTAATCCCCCAACTAAATGCATCATGACAATAATAGGTTGTAATTGTAAAGTAACCGTAAACATTCCTAGTGCTGCTTGCATTATTACTAAAAATGATACTAAAAGTGATAGCTTAAATAGCTTATGCGTATTATTTTTATAGAATATTAAGGATATTATAAATATAAAAATTCCTAATGCTCCAGCAAGATATCTGTGGATCATTTCTTTCCAAGCTTTACCGATATCAACACTTGAGCCTTCAAAATTTTTTTCCGCATTAGTTATTTCCAATGGATTATCTGGAACCCCTACTAAATACCCATAACACCCGGGCCAATCTGGGCAACCTAGTCCTGCATGCGATAGTCTTACATATGCGCCAAGAGTTATGACTGCTAAAGTTATCGTTATAACAAATAATAAATAATAATTAATTTTTACCATGCTAATTTAACCAATCCTTGAGATTCTAAGTAATTTTTTAATATCTTTCTTTAGTCCCTTTGCGTCAAAGTCCTTGTTATAATACATAAAAATATTTCCTAAAGGGTCCACTATGTATAAATGATTTTTTTTCAGTTTTTCAAAAAAACTATTATTTAATACCTCTAACATTTTAATCTTATTATATTTACTTATAATATTAATATTCTCAGCACTATTAAATTTATCTTCAACAATTAATAAATTTTTTATTCTAGATCTTTCTCTCCCTACAGATTCTCTAACTTGCTGCATCATATATAAAGTTGCCTCACATATAAGATCACATGTTTCGTTTTCATACACATACATAAAAGTCCATTTCTTATCCCTCAAGATATTTTCAAAATCTTCTTCTTGAGTTATCGTAATTACTGGCGTAATAAGATTGCCATTTGATTTTGGTTCTGCAACAGGGATAAAATCGCTATACTTATACATGAATGTTGCAAGAATCAAAGGCCCAGCAAATGAAAAAATAATTAACAAAAGATAAAGCTTTGTCTTAATTAAAGAAAAATATTCAACCGTTTTTCCCATCTCTTTTTCTCACAAAAAATAATATAGTTAAAATTATTAGCGCAAACGCCATGCTAAACCATTGGAATGCATAACCAAGATGTTTATTGCTTCCCATGGAAATGATTTCCCAACTTCTATCAAAACCAAATGAATTATTAGAATTTAATCTAAATACTACACCAGAGATTAATAAATCACTTGGTTTAATAGAATCTTTAATTTCTTCAAAATTTACTGCCTGAATCAATCTTGGCCAACTCTTATTTGTAGAAATATCTCCAATAGTATAACTCTTGTCCCTTGGATAAATATACCCGTCAATTTCTTGTACACTTTTTTCTATTTCTTGATTATTTAAAAATTGAAAATTTTCTTCTATATTTTTCCTTTGACCTTTCATTTCAAGCCAACCTCTATCTACGACTATAATTTCATTACTTGCAGATAATCTAAATAAACTTAATACATTAAAACCTGGTTTATTATTTTTAATTTTATTGTCTACAAGAAATGTTTTATTAATATATGTTCCTTTTATTTTAAAATTTTTATAATATTTACTCTCGATACTAGTATCTGAGAATTTATTTAGTTTTTCTGCCCTAATAAGCTGCCTTTCTTCATATAGCTTTACAATATTTTCTTTTTCAGTAGCTCTGTCTAACTGCCAAAATCCTAAAAACAAAAATAAGGATATACATATAAGAAAAATGATGCTAGAAATAAGCTTAGGTTTCATAAACAAAAAAATTAAAAATGTTTAAAGTTATATTTATATTTTTGTTTTTACTAATTATTATAAGTCTATTTAGTTCATTATTTTTTTTAGTAAAAGACAAAGATAACAAAAAAAGAGTTGTTAATGCTCTAAAAATTAGAGTTGGTCTATCAGTACTATTATTTATCATACTAATTATCATGTATTTGAATGGTTACATTCAACCGCACGGAGTCGGTAAATAATTATATCCAATATACGAATATAAATAGTCCTAACCAAACTACATCAACAAAATGCCAATACCAAGCTACTGCTTCAAAAGCAAAATGATTCTTTGGATTAAAGTGACCATATATTGACCTTCCGAGTACTACAAGTAACATAATTGTGCCTATTGTTACATGAAAGCCATGAAACCCTGTTAACATGAAAAAAGTGGAGCCATATATACCGCTCCCCATGTTTAAATTTAAATCATTAAATGCATGTCCATATTCAAGCGCCTGAAAATACATAAATATTGCACCTAGTGCAACAGTTAACGCTAAGCCTATTATCAATTGGATTCTCTTCATTTCTTTTAATGCATGGTGAGCCCAGGTTAAGGTTACACCACTGGTTAAAAGAATAGCTGTATTCAAGGCTGGTAGCCCCCAAGCACCCATAGTTTTAAATGCTCCACCTATTTCTCCTGGACCATTAGCTGTCAATGGCCATACATTTTCAAACTCTGGCCATAAAAATGTGTTTGTTGCTATTCCTGCTCCTTCTCCTCCTAGCCATGGCAAGGAATAGGTTCTAACATAAAATAGTGCGCCGAAAAAAGCTGCAAAAAACATAACTTCTGAGAAGATAAACCATATCATTCCCCATCTAAAGGAAGAGTCAACTTGTTCGTCATACATACCCCGCTCACTCTCACATATTACGGTATTAAACCATCCTACGATCATAAAAATTACCATAGCAATGCCTATTGCTAAAATATATTTTCCTATATCATTTCCATTTAATAAAGATGAACCACCAACCATAGAGGTACATACACCTATAGTTGCTATGATTGGCCATTTGCTTCCGTGCGGCACATAATAACTTCCTGATTCAGACATTCAATCTCCCCTTTAATTTAATTTTTTTTAGAAACATTTACAAATTCAAAAAATGAGTATGACAGTGTTACTGTTTTTATTCTATTTGGTAGTTTTTCATCTATTGCAAAATATAATGGTAATTTAACTACTTCTCCAGGCTTAAAAGTTTGCTCTTCAAAACAAAAGCATTCTATTTTTTTTAAGTATTTTGAAGCTTCATTTGGAGATACGCTTGGTACGGCTTGACCTACTATAGTTGTATTTGTTTTATTTGTAGCAACATACATAGTACTATACACCTTACCTGGGGAAATTATCATCTCAAACTCTGATGGTTTAAATAAAAGTTTATTATCATTTGATTGGTGAGAGATAAACTGTATATTCAATTTTTCTGAACTAACATTTTCCTTGTAAGCTTCAACTTTTTCTTTTAGATTCGAAGTATTGCCATTTAAGCCTGTAACATCACATATCACGTTATACAAAGGTATCAAGGCAAAAGAAAACAAAAACATAGAAAAACAAATAAAAATTAATTTTTTTGCTGTTTTAATATTTAACTTTTTTTCCTTCATATTTTTTTCTACCTACTAGACATTATAAAATAGAAGCCGATATATATTGTTGCTGCTACAACAAATAGTATGACTGTTGTTACTTTAACTTTTCTCTTTATCTCCAAAAATACTCCTAATATGAATTACTATTTTATTACCGGCGGTGTACTAAATGAATGATAAGGTGGAGGCGATGGTAACGTCCACTCTAATCCTTCCGCTCCTTCCCAAACCTGATCTGTTGCCTTGCTTCCACCTTTTATTGTTTTAATTATTATGTATAAAAATATTATTTGTGCAAAACCGAAACCAAATGCACCAATACTTGCAATCATATTATAATCGGCAAACTGAAGAGAATAATCTGGAATTCTTCTTGGCATACCAGCTAAACCTACAAAATGCATTGGGAAAAATGTTAAGTTTACAAAGAATGTTGAAAGCCAAAAATGTACTTTTCCTAAAGTTTCTGGGTACATATTTCCTGTCCATTTTGGAAGCCAGAAATAGCATGCTGCCATAATTGCAAATATGGAACCTGGAACTAATACATAATGAAAATGTGCGACGACAAAATAAGTATCATGATATTGAAAATCTGCTGGTGTTATGGCCAACATTAATCCTGAAAATCCTCCAATAGTAAACATTACTATAAAGCCAATAGCAAATAACATTGGGGTCTCAAAAGTCATTGCGCCTTTCCACATTGTTGTTACCCAATTAAATACTTTTACTCCTGTGGGTACAGCAATCAACATTGTTGCAAACATAAAAAATACTTCTCCTGCTAACGGCATACCAACTGTAAACATATGATGCGCCCAAACTATAAATGATAAGAAAGCTATCGAAGCAGTTGCATAAACCATAGAGGCATACCCAAATAAAGGTTTTCTTGCAAATGTAGGGATAATTGCTGAAACGACACCAAATGATGGGAGAATTAATATATATACTTCTGGATGTCCAAAGAACCAGAAAATATGCTGGAACATAACTGGATCTCCACCACCTGCTGCATTAAAGAAACTAGTTCCAAAATATTTATCTGTCAATAACATGGTTACACCACCAGCTAAAACAGGCATCACTGCAATTAATAAGAATGCTGTAATTAACCAAGTCCAAACAAATAATGGCATTTTCATTAATGTCATGCCTGGTGCTCTCATGTTGAGAATTGTTGCTACAATATTTATTGCCCCCATTATTGAAGATAAACCCATAAAATGTATAGCAAATATTAAAAATGGAAATGCATCTCCTGTTTGAAGACTAAGAGGAGGGTATAATGTCCAACCTCCGGCCGGCGCACCTCCATCCATCCATAAGGTTGATAGAAGCATAGAAAATGCAAAAGGCATTATCCAAAAACTCCAATTATTCATTCTTGGTAATGCCATATCTGGTCCACCAACCATTATAGGAATCATCCAATTAGCCAAACCAGTAAATGCAGGCATTACTACACCAAAAATCATTACAAGTGCATGCATTGTAGTCATTGAGTTAAAAAACTGAGGGTCAACAAACTGCAACCCTGGTTGAAAAAGTTCTGATCGTATAACTAAAGCCATTAGACCGCCAATAAAAAACATTATCATTGCAAACCAAAGATATAAGGTCCCTATATCCTTATGATTTGTTGTAGTTATCCATCTCATAATTCCTGATGGGTGTTCATCATGATGTGTATCTTTAACAACCGAACTCATAATATTTCTCCCTTATTTATTAATTTTTGCTACGTCAGATGATTTGACTTTATTAGCATTCGCTAACCACTCTTCATATTCTTTTTCTTCAACTGCTTTTATAACAATTGGCATAAAACCATGATGTCTTCCACATAACTCAGCACATCTCCCTCTATAAATTCCAGGTTCATTTATCACAACAGACATTTCATTTATATATCCAGGAATTGCATCTTTTTTTAGTGCCAAATCTGGTACCCACCAAGCATGTAGAACATCATTAGATGTTAAAAGAAATCTAATTTTTTTGTTAATTGGAACAATAAGTTGTTTATCAACTTCTTGTAAATAATTTACATTTTTAGTTTCCTTATTATAAATTTCGTTATATGGGGTTGATAATTTGCTATAAAAAGAAACATCGGTATTTAAATATTCGTATTGCCATAACCATTGATAACCAGTAATTTTAATATGTATTTCTGAATCACTATGATCATACATTTTTATTAATGTTTTCGTGGCAGGAACCGCCATACCTATTAATATTACAAAAGGAACAATAGTCCATAAAAATTCTAGACTAGTACTTTCGTGAAAAGTTGCAGGAGTAACACCTTTAGACTTTCTATGCATCAGTATTGACCAAAACATCGCGCCGAAAACTATAACTCCAATAACTACACATATCCATAATATTAACATATGCAACCCAAAGACTTCCTGGCTTATATCTGTAACTCCTTCAGTCATATTTAAATCTAACCAGCCTGCGTTTGCCAAACTAAAAGTTGTCATTAGTGATATGAATAAAAACAAATTTTTAATTAAAAACATTATCTTGTATGCTCCTTGTATATTTCTACTCTACATTTTTTTTCAGCATTCTAGCTAACTTTATTCTTTCTTCATCTGTTAGCAATGCCCCAATCTCCATCTCTCTTCCTGCTGATCTAAGCACTAATTTATGAGGGTATCCACTCAATTTAGGTTTATTTAAAATAAATTTAGCCCAGTACTTATTACAATCAAAAACCTTTTTAGTCCTCATCCTGATCAATGCTACAGAAACTTTATTTTCATCTATTTTAACAATTTCACATTGAGAATTTTTTATATAGCAGTATGTAAGCGCAGATCCTAATAAAATCATTTCTAGCCCAGTAAATGGGACTATTAACCACATTCCGGCCATCGCAAATGAAAAAGCTATAACGAAAGAAACGAAAAAAAGCATAAAAAAGAATATCTTATTTCCCTTCCAAGATAATGAGCTGTTAGGTTTAATAATAAACTCTTTAAACTCTCCTTCTTTATACTCAATCATATTGCAAATTAACCATTATATTTAATGGCAACAGTATACTAAATTAGACTTTAATAATATAGTGTACAAAACAAAAAATTACCTTATTTATGAGGTTATTTGCTGTACTGAATTATATTGTCCATTTTTTTCCATGCAGAGCCATAAATTACTTCATATGTAGCAGGTAAATCTCCTGATTTTGATCTAAATTTTTCATATTCTTGATACATTTCTTTCATTTTATGATTTCCTAATAATGGCTCTTTTCCGCCTTTGCTACGGAGAACCTTTGAACCAATATTTTTTAGATCTTTTTGGAGTTGCATAACACTTCCATACTGGATAATAATTTTTTCAGCATCTAATACAGAATCCATAAAATTTAAACTCAGCATTAAATCACCTATATCATGCATATCATAAAAGTCGTTTACATGTTTTTTATCATCGACATGTGACCATGACGACCTCAATTCTATCAAGGTGTCGGGACCATATGTTGAAAATAAGAATAACCCTCCTGGTTTTAAAATGCGGTATATCTCTTTAAACGAAGATTGGATATCTAATTCCCAATGAAGTGCTGAGGAAGAAAATACAAAATCAAATGTATTATCCCCAAATGGTATATCCTTAAAACTTGCGCATACAGGAGATACATTTTTATTTTTTAGTATATTTGAGCTTAATGAAACATGCGAATGATCAATCATGTAAAACTCAGAATTTGAATGCATCTCTAATAAACTTTTGGTACTTAAACCTACCCCTGAACCTATATCAACGACTTTTCTTGGGGATAAATTAATAAAAGAAAGTCTTTCCATTAATCTATCTATTATTTCTTTCTGGACTATAGCTGAATCTATATATTTTTCCGAAAAAAGTTTTATTATTTCTTTACTCATATGTATTCTTTTAAAATTTTAAAAAAATCTTCTGGATTTGTTAAAAAAGGTATGTGAGAAGATTCTGATATAACCTTTATAACAGAAATAGGTTCTAAAACTTCAATAAATTTTCTCATCTCAGGTGGGCATATATCATCATTATCTCCATATATATATAAATTACGCACACCCTTATGTTTACAAAAATTCCTATAATCAGAATCTTGAATTATTTTGAGACCAGTACTCAAATTATTAAAATCAACTTGAGCCATTAAATTTATATTAGCAATAATTCTTTTATATATTTCTTTTTTATTTTTATAATTCCCCAATATTAATAAATAAAAGTTTTTTAAAGTTTTAATTAAATCTGTACTTAAATTATCCCTAAGTTTATCAATAGTATTTTGTTCAAAACCGAAATCCCATAATCTTGATTTCATGAATCTTGGAGAATATGACACATAAACCATTTTAATCGAATTTATTTTAGTTAATAACTCAAATTCTTTTGCCAAATAGCAACCCAAAGACCAAGAGATAATTAAATCAACATCTTTATGCTCATCTAGCAAATTTTTCGCAGCCATCTTAAAATCACCATTGGCATTTTCTATACATTCATATAAATTTAAAAAAACACAGTTTTCTTTACTCATAAAGATTTTTACAAAATCTTCCCATATTTTGCCGTTAAAACCCCAGCCATGTATGAATAGTATTTTTTTATATTTTTCTCCAATTTTATCTTTATAATCAGTCATATTAAATTATAACCATTATAAATTTTTGAGGGCAAGTTGGATAATTTTTTCATTTCTTTTATATTTTTAATAGGTGTTAGCTACGCTATTGGATCAATTAATAGCTCAATAATATTTTCTAAAATTTTTAAAATGCAGGACCCTAGAGATTATGGTTCAAAAAATCCTGGGGCAACGAACATTTTAAGATCTGGCAATAAGCTACTAGCCTTCGCAACGCTTATGTTTGATATATCGAAAGGAATTTTGCCAGTTTTATTATCTTATTATTACTTTGAAAATAAATTATTCGTTCAAATTATAGGGATATTTGCTGTGATTGGCCATATCTTCCCCATCTTTTATAATTTCAAGGGCGGAAAAGGTGTTGCTACTGCTTTAGGGGTTATTTTAGGTTTTGATTTTGCACTAGGATTAATTTGTCTTTTAACATGGTTAATAACAGCATTTCTATTTAGGTACTCAGCTTTATCTGCTATAGTCTCATTTACTTTTTTACCATTATATACATGGTTGAGCTACGAAAGTTTAGCAATTACATCATTATATTTAGTTTTATCAATTGTAGTAATATATAAACATAAAACCAATATTAAGAACCTTATAAATAACAAAGAAACAAAGATTGGCAGAAAAAATAAATAATAATATTAGAAAAGATATGGCAAATGCTATAAGAGCATTGTCAATGGATGCTATAGATAAAGCAAAATCTGGCCATCCTGGCATGCCATTAGGCATGTCGGATATAGCGCAAGTTCTTTGGAATGATTACCTTAAATATAATCCAAAAAATCCCGAATGGATAAATAGAGATAGATTTGTTCTTTCAAATGGGCATGGTTCAATGCTGCATTACAGTCTTTTACACCTAACTGGTTATGATTTAAACATAAATGAAATTAAAAATTTCAGACAATTACACTCAAAAACTCCTGGACATCCTGAATCCCATCTAACAGACGGAGTAGAAACTACAACTGGCCCATTAGGTCAAGGCTTGGCTAATGCTGTAGGAATGGCAATAGCAGAAAAAACACTTGCATCTAAATATAATAAACCAGATTCGAAGATAATAGACCATAATACATATGTTTTCACAGGAGATGGCTGCTTAATGGAAGGAATTTCACATGAGGTTTGCTCCTTAGCAGGGACTCTACAACTGAATAAATTGATTGTTTTCTATGATGACAATGGTATATCGATAGATGGTGATGTTGAGGGTTGGTTTACAGATGACACAGCGAAGAGGTTTGAATCTTATAAATGGAATGTAATAAAAAATGTAGATGGCCACTCTTATAAAGAACTTGGCGATGCTATAGAAAACGCATTAAAGTCAAAAAACAAGCCTACTTTAATTTGCTGTAAAACTAAGATTGGTTTTGGTTCTCCAAATAAAGAAGGAAAAGAAAGTTCTCATGGAGCACCTTTTGGAAATGACGAGACTATCCTAACCAAGAAAAATATTGGCTGGGATTATGAGCCGTTTGAAATACCTCAAAACATATATGATTATTGGGATAATACAAAAATAGGTTTGGAATTAGAGAGCAAATGGATTGGTGATTTTGATCTTTATAGAAATAAGTATCCTAAAGAGGCACAAGAACTTCAAAGAAGAATTTCTTCAGAACTTCCAGAGGAATGGTTAGAAAAATCAAATGCTTATATTAAATTGTGCAATGATAAACAAGAAACTATTGCTACAAGAAAAGCATCACAAAATTGTATTGAAGCATATGCGAAAGTGTTACCTGAAATGCTTGGTGGATCCGCAGATCTTGGAGCTTCAAACCTAACTCTATGGTCAGGTTCAAAAGAAATTAAAGAATTCACGGATGGTAATTATATAAATTATGGCGTTCGCGAATTTGGAATGTCGGCAATTATGAATGGGGCAAGCTCCCATAAAGGCTTTATTCCTTACGGCGGAACTTTCCTTACTTTTTCTGATTATTCAAAAAACGCAATAAGAATGAGTGCGATAATGGGATTAAAAAATGTTTTTATATTTACTCACGATTCAATTGGTCTTGGAGAAGATGGCCCAACACATCAAGCTATAGAGCAAACAAATAGCTTGAGAGATATTCCTAATAACACTGTTATTAGACCTTGCGACACTTTAGAAACAGCTTTTGCATGGAAATATGCGTTAGAAAATAATAATGGCCCAACATGCTTAATATTATCAAGACAAAATTGTGAGTTCCAAAAAAGAACAAACGAGCAAATAGCTTTAATAAACAAAGGTGCATATATATTAAAAGATTCAGATAAATTAGATATAATATTGATTGCAACTGGCAGTGAGGTAGAAATCGCTATAAAAGCTGCAAAAGAATTAGAAGAAAAAGGTATTGGTACAAGAGTGATATCAATGCTATCAAATGAAATTTTTGACAATCAAAGTGATGAATACAAAGAAGAAATTCTACCTTCTAAAGTTAGTAATAGAATTTCTATTGAAGCAGGGTCAACTTCTTGTTGGTATAAGTATGTTGGCTTGAAGGGAAAAACCATTGGAATTAATTCCTTTGGTGAATCTGCTCCAGGCGGAGAACTATTAAAATATTTTGGCTTTACTTCGCAAAATATTATTGATCATGCAGAAATAATACTAAAAAGGAAATAAATATGGCAATAAACATTGGAATAAATGGCTACGGAAGGATTGGTAGAAATATTCTTAGAGCACTCTACGAATCAGAGCATCACAAAAACTTGAAAATTGTTGCAATTAATGATGTTGGAGATAACTCGGTAAGTGCACATTTAACAAAATATGACTCAGCGCACGGCAAATTCAATAAAGAAGTTTCGGCTGATAATAATTTTATGTATGTTGATAATGATAAAATTAATATCACATCTGAAAGAGATCCCAGTAAAATAAATTGGGCAAAATATAATGTTGATGTTGTATTCGAGTGTACAGGCAAATTTAATTCTAAAGAAGGTACTGAAATTCATTTAAAAAATGGTGCAAAAAGAGTAATAATATCTGCACCTGGAAATAATGTTGATGCAACTGTTGTATATGGTGTAAATGAAAATATTTTATCCAAAGACCACACAATAATTTCTAATGCATCATGTACAACAAACTGTATAGCTCCTGTAATAAAAGTTTTAAATGATAATATTGGAATTGAGCATGGTCTGATAACAACCATTCATTCATTCACTAATGATCAAAGACTAACAGACGCAAATCATAAAGATATCAGAAGAGCTAGAGCAGCAACCATGTCTATGATCCCTACAAAAACAGGGGCAGCTAAAAATGTAGGTTTAGTAATTCCTGAGCTCGAAGGAAAGCTTGACGGTCTCGCTGTTAGAATACCAACAGTTAATGTTTCTGTTGTTGATCTTGTTGTTCGGACAAAAAAGAATACCTCTATAGAAGAAGTTAACAAAATATTATTAGATGCTTCTAAAAATCAAATGAAAAACATAATTGAATTTAATGATATTCCATTGGTTTCAACGGATTTTAATCATAATCCAGCATCATCTATTTACGATTCAAATCTTACTAAGGTTATGGATGATAAATTATTAAAAGTATATGTTTGGTACGATAATGAATGGGGATTTTCAAATAGAATGCTAGATGTAACCTTAGCGTTAATGAATGCAAAGTAATGTCAAAATATAACGAATTAGTAAATTTAGATATTAATAAAAAAAACTTGCTAATTCGCGAAGATCTTAATGTTCCAATTAAAAATAATAAAATTATAAATGACGCTAGAATAAAAGCTGCCATTCCAACTATACGATATGCATTATCAAAAGGTGCAAAAATTGCAATAACATCTCATCTTGGAAGACCAGTAGAAGGTAAATTTGACAAAAAATATAGCCTTAAAATTATTGCAGAAAGATTATCAAGTATATTGGGCAAAGAAGTTTTTTTCGAAGAACAACTGCTAGATATTAAATCTCCTGAATACACAAATGATATAACACTTTATGAAAATACTAGATTTCTTGTTGGCGAAAAATCTGCGGATGAAGATTTAGCAAAAAAAATTGCTGCAAACTGCGATGTCTTTGTTATGGATGCTTTTGGCGCATCACATAGAGAACATGCCTCTACATATACTGTTTCAAAATATGCGCCAGTCAGTTGTGGTGGATTACTTTTAATGAATGAAATAAGAAGTATAGAAAAAATATTTATGAATCCTAAAAAACCTATTCTTGCAATAATTGGAGGGTCTAAAGTATCAACGAAGCTAAATATTCTAAAGAAACTAATAGGTAAAGTTGATGGAATTATTATAGGTGGAGGTATTGCTAATACATTTTTACTTGCTGCCGGTCACCCTATTGGTAAATCGTTGGCAGAGAGTGATATGATCCCAGATGTTAAAAATATTACTTCGCTAGCAAAAGAAAAAAATGTTTCCATACCTTTGCCAATAGATGTTATCTGTCAAGATTCTAATAATGTTAGGAATAAAAATGTCAACGAAGTATCTAAAGAGGAAATGATAAAAGATATTGGGCCAAAAACTTCTACAATATACAAAAAATTAATTTCAGAAGCTGCTACAATACTATGGAATGGGCCAGTTGGAGTTTTTGAAGACTGTTCATTTGAAAATGGAACTAGGAACATAGCCACATCAATAAGTAAAGCTAATGCGCTAACTATTGCAGGAGGAGGAGATACAATCTCTGCCATAGAAAAGTTTATTGGTATAGAGGATTTAGACTATATTTCTACTGGTGGTGGGGCCTTTTTAGAATTCCTAGAAGGCAAAGAATTACCGGGAGTAAAAATAATTAAAAAATTATGACAGCTATTAACGACCTGATATATAGACAAACAAAAATTATCGCTACACTTGGACCTTCAACATCTTCAAGAAAAACTATTGAGGGATTGATTGATGCTGGTGTTGATGTGGTGAGGCTAAACTTTTCTCATGGTGACAAAGAATCTCATATTGAAAGAGCTAAATTAATAAGAAAGATAGCTGAAGAAAAACATTATCACGTAGGAATTATTGGCGATTTACAAGGTCCCAAAATACGGATTACTAGATTTATAGATTCTAAAATCAATTTAAAAAGTGGATCAAAATTTACTATAGATGATAAACATCCTTTTGATAAAGGAACAGAAGATATTGTTGGAACAACTTATAAAAATCTTTCTGAGCAATTAAATGCTAATGATATTTTGTTGTTAGATGATGGAAGAATAGAATTAAGAGTAGAGAAAATTTCTGGATCTAAAATAATCTCAGAAGTTATTCACGGCGGCCTTTTGTATGATTCAAAAGGTTTAAATAGAAAAGGCGGAGGCCTGTCAGCATCTGCAATTAGTGAAAAAGACTTAAATGATATAAAGGTTGCTGCAGAAATTGGTATAGATTATCTCGCAGTATCTTTTGCTAGAGAAGCAAAAGATATTGAATTAGCTAGAAAATTACTTAAAGAAGCTGGAAATAAAGGTGGAATAATCGCAAAAATTGAAAGAGCAGAAGCCTTGGATAATATAGATGAAATTATTGATGCTTCTGACGCTATAATGATAGCAAGAGGTGACCTTGGCGTAGAAATAGGTGATGCGCAATTACCTGCAGTACAAAAAAATCTTATTAAAAAAGCCAGAAAAAAAGATAAAGTTGTTATCACCGCTACTCAAATGATGGAATCTATGATTACAAACTCTATTCCTACAAGAGCAGAAGTTTTCGATGTTGCCAACGCCGTAATTGATGGAACTGATGCCGTTATGCTTTCTAGTGAAACTGCTATGGGTGATCACCCGGTGGAGGCTGTAGAAGCTATGAGTAGAATTTGTGAGGGTTCAGAAGGACAAAGTCCTGTCTCGAATAAAGAATCTAATTATTTTACAGAAAATAATAAAGTTGACAGGGCAATTGCTATGGCCTGTATGTTAACTGCCGATAATTTAAATCCTGTAGCAATTGCAGCTATAACAGAATCAGGATCAACAGCATTGTGGATGTCTAGAATAAACCATAGTGTGCCAATTTTTGCATTAACAAAACATACGGGAACTTTAAGAAAAATAACTTTATATCGAGGAGTCTATCCTGCTCGTATAAAAACTATAGACACAAATCATGCCAGAGTAAATAAAGATGCTGTAAATGTCTTAACCAAATTGAATGTTGCAAAAGATAATGATTTAGTAATAATAACAAAAGGTGACTTAGCTGGCATAGAGGGTGGAACAAATGCTATAAAAGTTGTGAAAGTTGGGCATCTTGTAGATGATTAAATAAATTTAAGGAATTTTAAGATGAATATAAAAATACTTAATCAAATTGCAACTCAAATGGTAACTGAATCTAAAGGAATTTTAGCCATGGATGAAAGTCATGGTACATGCAAAAAGAGATTTGACGCACTTAATATTGAAGCAACTGAAGAAAATAGAAGATTATATAGAGATATGCTTGTTACAGCTGAATCACTTTCAAGCTATATATCAGGTGCAATATTATTTGACGAAACTATAAAACAAAAAACTTCTCAAAATTTATCTTTTCCAGATTATTTAAAAAAAATTGGAATTTTACCTGGAATAAAAGTTGACACTGGAGCAAAGCCTTTTTCTTGCCACTCTAATGAAAAAATAACTGAAGGTTTAGATAACTTACCACAAAGAATGGAAGGATATAAATCTCTGGGAGCAAAATTTGCAAAATGGAGAGCTGTAATAACTATTGGAGATGATATACCTTCAACTGCATGTATGATTGCTAATTCCCATGCTTTAGCAAGATATGCAAGCATATGCCAAGAAGTTGATATTGTTCCAATTGTCGAACCAGAAGTATTAATGGATGGACCGCACAATATACAAGAATGTTTTGACGTCACAAATAAAATGCAATCAATTTTGTTTGAAGAGTTAGATAAGCTAGATATCAGTCTTTCTGGGATAATTTTAAAACCCAATATGATTACATCTGGGTCAGACTGCAAAATAAAGTCTAGTTCTGAAGAAATTGCCGAGCTAACAGTAAGATGTTTAGGTAATAATGTACCAATAGAAGTTCCAGGAATTGCTTTTTTATCTGGTGGACAATCTGATACAGAAGCATCGATTAATTTAAATAATATTAATAAATTAAATGATAATCCTTGGAAAGTTACCTTCTCATATGGAAGGGCTTTGCAGCTAGAAGCTATGAAAAAATGGAATGGAAATAATCATAATAATTTAGACGCGCAAAAGATTATTAGTAAAAGAGCTCATATGAATAGTTTAGCTTCTACTGGTCAATATAATTTGTCTATGGAAAATGATTGAGCTAGCCATCAGATGATTGTTCCCAATTACCGGAATTGAAATTAATGTTAATTTCTTTTTCTTGATTGTCCCAAACAGCGTATCCTGTTCTTTTTTCATTTACAGCATTTGCAGCGTCTTCTGGTGATTCAAAAGTTAATGTGGCATAGAGTTTACCCAGAGGTCCCATAGCCCCAATGGCTCTCTTTTAATTTCAAAAATTGCTAAATCTGTTTTTAACGTATATTTTTTGTTAGGCATCAGATATGCCTTCTAACTCTATCAATAATTCTTTCCTACAAATATCACCTTTTAAGAGTAAGTATCTATTAATATCAAATATTTTATCTAACTCATTAACTATAGAATATGAATTACTTTCTTGAGCTTTTGATAAATATACTCTACATATGTTTGATTTATTATTTTCAATATCTACAAAAGTTTTGTAATTTTCCAAAGCTTCATTTAATTGCTTCATAAGATTATTACTATGCATCGATTCATACCCTTTTATACTTGCTGTACCTGATATTACTATTTTTTCATTTGTTTCTTTTAAAGGAAGAAATTTTACCGCTCTTGAAAACATAGGTTTTTCTATAAATATATTTTGTGGATAATCATACGAGCTTACTTGCCTAATATTTTCTATAACCTTATAATTTTTACAAGAGACTGCTAAGAAATATATTAAGACCTTCCCCCCATCAATACCTATGACCGTTGCTGCTGGATAACTCAAATCCTTATAATATTTTTTATATATGTCTTCCCTAGATTCGCACAATAAAGAATAATTAGTTTTTTTATTTGAATATTTTTTTAACAAATCTGGAATATAGTGCCAAATTTTAACAATAGTCATATTATTTCTTTTGGCTATTTTAAAAAAATCATTATATTGATCTCTAATTTTTAACTGAAGATCTTCATATGATATAAAATTATGTATAATTGAAGAGGCAAAGATATAATTTTTGCTCGTAGATACGTTTATATTATTAAATTTTGTATGATCTACCTTGTCATTTACTTCCCATATTTCGTAAAAACCCTCGTCTCCGAATGATGACAAACCTGTTGATAAAACATTATCAAAATAACTTATTTCATTTTTAAATGAGATAATAGATATAAGGTTGTCCTTTTTTTTTGGCAATTTTTTAGATAAAAAAACGTTTATTGACACAAATGATCTCTTTTTGTAATTTACAGAATATTATGACTTATATTATTTACTATATTTATTTAGATAAAAAAAATATAGACTACATTATAAATTAAATAAAGTTATAATGGCACTGAAATTAACACAGGAGTTTTGGTTATGAATATTAAATTAGTATTTCCATTTATCGCTTTTCTAATGTTTTCAGGCTGTTCAACAGTTGGAGATGTTTATGATTGGGCTTTTGATGATGGCGAAAATGAAGCAAAAGCAGTGATAACTAATGAAAATAAATCCAAATTTGAGTACGTTACTGTTAACATTAAAGATAAAATTGCTGTAAAGGTTGCTGATCCCCTGGGACCAAGAGCTACAGGTGTAGGTTGTGCTATGTGGAAAAGTAGTACTGGTGAAAGCGGAAGATGTGCTTGGAACTCAAAAGGGCAATGCTTTTGTCCGGCTCCAGAATAATTATTACTTTATTTTAGATTCTTTGTAAAGGACATGCTTCCTAACAACAGGATCAAATTTCTTTATCTCCATCTTATCTGGAGTATTCTTCTTATTTTTTGTAGTAGTATAGTAGTGCCCTGTTTTAGCAGAAGATACTAATTTAATTTTTTCTCTCATATTTTATCTATGTCCTTAAGTACTGTTTCTATACCTTTTTTCTCTATAATTCTTAATCCTTTTCTTGACACTCTTAAGGATATCCATCTATTTTGAGCTTCGACCCAAAACCTATGTATTTGTAGATTAGGTAAAAAACGTCTTCTTGTTCTATTTTTTGCATGAGAAACATTATTCCCAGACATTGGTTTTTTACCTGTAACTTCGCATATTCTTGACATATTTAAATCCAACTTATTGTAAAAAAAGAAAAAAGATAGCAAATATTAGCTATCTATACAACAATAATATGAATAATACACTATAATCGCTCTCATATGGATAAAATTTTCTTAAAAAATCTAAGAGTAAAAACTAAAATTGGGCTATTTGAGTGGGAAAAGCAGATAGATCAATTAATTAGTATTGATCTAGAGGCTGGCTTTGATATAAAAAAAGCAGCTAAAACTGATGATGTAGAACACTCTTTAGACTATAAAAATCTTTCTAATAAAGTTAAAGACTATGTTGATAAGAATACACATGAACTGATTGAAACTCTTATAGAAAATATTGCTCAAATGATTTTGAAAGAATTTCCTGTTGAATACATTTCTTTATCAATTAGTAAGCCTGGGGCTATTCGAGGTTCTCAAGATGTAGGCATAAGTATTACTAGAAAAAAATAATCATCTACTTAAGTTTCTCCCGCCATCAACACTAATTATCTGCCCTGTAATATAATCTGCATTATTGATTAAGAAAGCGCATGTATTTGCTATATCGTTTGTGTCACCTTGTCTTTTTAGAGCAGTGCTATCAATTATTTCCTGATGCTGGCTTTCGTATTCCTCGATCTCTGGCCACATAATTGAGCCGGGAGAAACTCCATTAACTCTTACTTCTGGACCAAACTCTATTGCTAAAGATTTAGTTAACATTTTTAATCCTGCTTTTGCCATTGAATAAACAGGAAAATCTTTTAAAGGTCTATCCGCATGTATATCAATTATATTAATAATACAGCCACGTTTTTCTTTTAAGCTTCCATAAAAAAACTTTGAGAGGAAAAATGGTGCCTTTAAATTAACATCATGCAAATCATCCCAATCATCAGTAGTAGTGGCATCAATATTGGTTGGATAAAATGTTGAAGCATTATTAATTAACACATCAATATCTAACCATTTTTTATCTAATTTTGATAACTCTTGATCATAATTAGAAAAGTCTCTTAAATTAAAGTTTATAGAAATTGCAGAATCTTGTCTTTTTTTATTAAGTTCTGCAACTAGGTTATGAGCATCATTCGTAGAATGATTACAATGAACAACAATATCCATATTAAGTGAATGAAGCTTTATAGCCGTTTCTTTGCCGAGTCTTTTCGCAGCACCAGTAATTAAAACAATTTTTCTATTTTTTTCATTATATTGATTCATAAAAACATTATACTAGATATTTAGATTATTCTACTAACTAACAAACAATAGGATACTACGTGGAATTACTTAGCAAAATACATGCAAAAGCTAAACAAAATGGCCATATCACTTTTGACGATTACATGGACATGTGCCTTTATTACCCAAATTTGGGATATTACAATAATAAAAATATAAGCTTAGACCCTAAAAATTCTGACTTTATCACCGGCCCAGAGATTTCATCTTTATATACTGAGTCTATATTAAAATTTTACAAAGACTGCAAAAAATATAAAAAAATAAATTATGTCCTAGAATTTGGTGCTGGTAGCGGAGAAATGGCCTACAACTTTCTTCTTAATGCTGGAAATGATTATTTACCAAAAAAATATTATATTTTAGAAAAAAGTAATTACTTAAAAGAACAACAAAAAAACAAAATTAGTATGCTTTCAAAAAAATACTCTAGTAGAGTAGAGTGGGTCAATGAGATTAGCCATTTAAAAGACATTTTCTTAATAGCAAATGAAGTTCTAGATGCAATTCCAACTAAAAGATTTTTAAAGAAGGAAAATAAATTTTATGAAAAAGTTATTAAATTGGAAGATAATAAATTATGTTTTTCTAATTTAGATTGTAATAATTTATTAGAAAAAAAAATAATAAATATTGAAAAAAGATTAAAGTATAAAATACCAAATGACTATAATTTTGAGATAAATATATTATATGAAAATTTTTTTTCTGGGATATTCAATAACATTAAAAATTTTGTTTTTATAATAATAGATTATGGATATCACGAGAAGGAATTTTATCACCCCGAAAGATCTTTAGGAACATTACAGTATTATAAAAATCATAAAAAATTAATAGAGCCATTAAATGATCAAGGAAATTTTGATATATCTGCAAGCGTTGACTTTTCTCGAGTTAAAAGAATTATAAATTTATTTGATATAGAAATTCTTGCATATACAACACAAGAACAATTTCTCTTGAATACAAATATTCTTGAAAATTCTGAAGGTATTACTAATCCCTTTGAGAAAAAGAATATTTTACAATCCTTATTATTTCCTTCTGATATGGGTGAAAATTTTAAAATGATGATATTGTGTGATCATATGAATAAAGACTTTAATATGGGTTTTAAAGACTACAGGCATAAATTATGAATGAGCTATTTCAAATAATTGTTCTTTCTATCATACAAGGTATTACAGAATTTTTACCAATATCAAGTTCTGCTCATTTAATTCTAATTCCTAGTATTTTAGGTTGGAGTGATCAAGGCATTTTTCTGGATGTATCAATGCATTTTGGTTCTCTTTTAGCAGTATCTTATTATTTTTTGAGATACGAAAATAAACTAGCCAATACTGAATTTCCCTTAAACTATTTATGTAAAGAGAAAATTATTATAGGATCATTTCCAGTATTATTCTTTGGTTTTATTTTTTATGATCACATATCTAGCAATCTGAGATCTATTGAGATAATAAGCATATTTACTATACTTATAGCTCTCGTACTCTTGCTGGTAGAATACTTTGGAAAAAATAAGAAAGATATAACCGACATTACTAATATCGATATTCTTATTATTGGTTTATTTCAATCTATCGCACTAATCCCAGGAACTTCTCGATCTGCAATAATTATTATAGGTGCACTTCTACTTGGATATAATAAAAAAAGTTCAATAGTAATTGCTCTAATTTTAGCTTTTCCAGTAATACTTTTAGCAATGTTATATGAAATTTATTTATTTGATTTTCAATTAATCAACATTGATATTTTTTTAAAATCTATATTAGCTATAGCAATTTCTTTCTTAGTTTCTTTTTATGTCATTAAGTATTTTATATATTACATAAATAGAACTGGTTTTTACCCATTTATGATCTATAGAATAATTCTTGGAGTATTTTTATTAGTATTTTTTATTTAATAGTATAGAATTTATAATATTTAAATTTATATTTTCTATATTTCTCTTTATGTCCTCGACATTTTTGTTAGTTAGATTTCCATAATCTATTTTATTTTCTATTATATTATTTATTTTAATAAATATATTTATTTTTTCACCTTCCTTCATTTTATGAAAATCTATAAAATATTGAGCTTGAATTAAAAAAGCTTTTAGTCTTTCTGGTCTTCTAAATGCGTCTAATGAGTTTAAAAAATTGAGTATGCTTTTGTCTTGCATTTCAAGAGAAATAAATTTAGTTATAAATTCATTAAATATAAAGTATAAATCTATAATCTTTTTTGGAAAACCAAATGATTCTATAAAGTCAACAGAAAATCCTAGTATTGAAAGAAATATGTCTTTTTCTATATTTGTATTTGAGAAATATATTATTTTTTTCCTAATTAAATCATTACTCATAACTTCCGGGAAGTATTTTTCAGCTGCATTTGTTTTAATCAAAACATCAAAAAACTTCCAAGGGTTTTTTGAGTTAAACGCTTTAGAGAATTCTGTCCATAGTCTTTCTCTTGATAACTCCTCAATCTCTCCCGACTTAACGATATTTTTCATTACCTCATATGTCGCTTCATGTATTGTAAAATTATAGTCACTTAATACGCAATAAAATCTTGCAACTCGAAATATTCTTAGTGGGTCTTCTGAAAATGCATCAGAAACATGCCGTATGATTCTATTTTCCAAATCTGTTATACCGTTGTGCGGGTCTATTAAATCTCCATTATCATCCTGAGCTATTGCATTGATTGTAATGTCTCTTCTCAAAAGATCTTGTTCCAAAGTAACAGATTCGCTCGTATCAAATTCAAAACCCTTGTGACCTTTGTTCGTTTTCCTTTCTAACCTTGCTAAAGCATATTCTTCGAATGTTTCTGGATGTAAAAATACAGGAAATTTCTTTCCAACTTGTTTATATCCTAATTCTATTAATTGACTTGGGTTACTGTTTACGACAACCCAGTCTTTTTCTTTAGGGGTCAGACCTAATAATTTATCTCTAATAGCGCCGCCAACTAAGTATACTTTCATATTTTTAATTTGAGTTTATATAAGTTGGGATTATAGTCTCTAGATCAGAATAAAAATCATAGTCTGAGTCACAATAGCTATCTATTTTGCAAGAATTATAGTTATCAAGAGAAAAAGGTTTACCGGGAATAAATTCCATTGTTGCAGCCTGAATTTTTGATAGAGATTTTGATAATGGTATAACTTTTGTTCTAATATTTTTTGTTTTTATTATTAAATCTAAAATATTTTTTAAAGAATATATCTTAGGACCACATAAATTAAATTTTCTGTTGAAGCTTTTAGTGTTACTTATCGAATCAACTATAAATTCTGATAATTCATCAATAAAGATTGGGGCGAATTTTGCATTATAACATGCTAATGGGAATACGAATGGAACATAATTGAGTAAATTGCTAAACCTCAACACAAAACTATCATTTTTTCCAAAAATAACTGATGGTTTAAATATAGTTATATTTACAAATCTCTTGCCATAAGTCATCAAGTAACTTTCTGCTTCACCTTTTGTTCTTAAATAATGGCTTGGTCCTTTTGAGTCTGCATTTAACGCACTCATGTGAAGCAATCTTTTTATATTATTAGCTTTGCAGGCACTTAGAATTATCCTTGCTAAATCACTATGCGCTTTTCTAAAGCCTCTTCCAGAGTGGCCTTTCTCATTTAAAATTCCAACCAAGTTTATCAACACATCAGTTTTCTTAGTACACTGGGTTAGCTCTTCAAGATCGTGAATATTAGCTTCAACTAGTGTTACTTTTGGGTACACCAGAATTTTTTTATTTGCCTCTCTATTTCTAGTAATGATGGTTATATTATTTTTAGTCTTTGAGAGACAATTTATAATGCTTCGTCCCACAAAACCAGTTCCACCAAGTATTGTTATATTCATACTCATCCACTATTTAAGATTTATTGTAATATCAACTGTTTAACATATAATGTTATGTTATATAATTATTATAATACAGCAACTAAACATAATATTAAATGCGCATAAAAACAGTAATTTTTTTCTTATTAGTAAATCTATATATTTACCCCTCATATTCTATAGACATATCAAAAGGATTTGATGATGCTAATGCTTTAATAGTTTCTGGGGAACTTGATAAAGCAAAAGAGCTACTAAAAAAAATCCTTAAAGAAAATCCAAATAATATGCAAATAATAAATAATATTGCTTATATTGAAGCAAAATCTGGAAATATAGATGAGGCTATAAAAATCCTAAGAAGGCATATAAGCAATAATAAAGATATCGATGTTATATATAAAAATTTAACAAACTTATATGCATTTCAAGCAAACATACTTTATGAAGAAGCATTGTCTATTAAAGAATCCAGTGAAAACACAGTTGAATTATCATTAATAAAAAATTTAAGACTAAAAAATGAAAATATTTTACCCCAAGAACTATTAGAAGATGAAAAAAATGAAACTAAAAGTCCTGATATAGAGCCTGATGGTATTAAAGATTTTATAACTAACTGGGCAAAATATTGGGAAAGTAAAGATTATATTGCATATTTTAATTGTTATGAGAGTAATTACTTTCCAAAAAATTTCAAATCTAAAAAATCATGGCAATCAGATAGAAAAGAGAAAATCGAGAATAAAAAAAACATTAAAATTAATATAAGTAATATTAATATTATTAGTTATGATAGAGAAAATATTTTAATACAATTTACCCAAGCGTATAATTCTGACTCATTTTCTGATGTCGTGAAGAAACATACAACTGCAGTCATTATAGATGGAAGTATAAAGATTACAGGGGAATATATTCTTAAATAATGCGATTTGTAATTAAATTAATACTAACAATAACATTGTTATTTACGAGTAAATTTACATACTCTGATAATATACCTGCCCCTAGTGAGAATGCAGAAATAGAGTTATTACAAGTTATTGACTATATGAGAAACGGTCAAAATGAAAAAGCTTTGATAGTTGCAGCGGAATTAAGTAAAAATTATCCAAATTTTAAACTCGGCAAAATTATTTATGCGGATCTTTTATCTTCATATCTTCAAAAAAAACCAATGTTTAGTAGCAACTCGCAAGATAAAGAGCTGATTGATTTAAAAAATGAAGCAAAAGCAAGAATAAATTTTAATTCTATATATAAAAAAAAAGATTTACTTCCTAGGGCAATAATTCAATTATCTAAAGATACACCATATGCTTTTTTAATCGAGCTATCCAAGTCAAGATTGTATCTAGTGAAAAATAAAAATGGAATACCAGAAGTTATATCAGATTTTTATGTGTCAATTGGCAAAGAAGGTTTTAATAAAAAAACTTCTGGTGATAATAAAACACCCGTGGGAGTTTATAATATTACTTCTTACTTAATAGATGAAGATTTACCTGAGCTATATGGTGAGGGAGCTTACCCTATAAACTATCCAAATACTTGGGATAAGAAAAATAAAAATACTGGCTATGGAATTTGGATCCATGGTGTACCAAGAGATGTTTATAGTAGGCCGCCATTATCAAGTGAGGGATGTGTTGTAACAAGCAATCATACGTTAAGAAAACTAGAAAAATACATAGCTATTGGTAAAACGCCTGTAATCTTAGTAGAAAAAGTTAATTGGATAAAAAGAAATGTATGGCATCAAAATAAAAATATTGCTAAAGACATAATCTTTGAATGGAAAGATACTTGGGAAAGCCTTGATCCTCATGAATTTATTTCTCAGCACTCAATCGATTTTAGCAGTGATAAACATAATTTCGAGGAGAGAGTTGCTCACATATTAAGAATAATTAAAAATAAAACTTATATTAAAGTTAAAATTGAAAATTTAAACTTATTTTACTATCCACAAAATCAAGACCTGATATTATCAGATTTCAGACAACACTATGAAAGTAATAATTTTAAAACATCATCAAATAAAAAATTATTCTGGAAAAAAGAAAAAGATGGTATATGGAGAATTTTACATGAAGATACGTAATATTAAGAAATATATTGATTTAATCTAATAATATGTATAATAAAAATCTAATAAAATAATTCTAAGGAAAATTTATGTCAGACACAATTTTAAAGCTAACAGATGCAGAATTTGAAAGCCAAGTGATAAAATCAGAAATACCAATTTTAGTAGATTACTGGGCAGAATGGTGTGGACCATGCAAAATGATAGCGCCAGTATTAGAAGAAGTAGCACAAGAATTATCCGGTAAAGTTTTAATTGGTAAATTGAATGTAGACGAAAATTCTCAAACTCCGCCAAAATACGGCATAAGAGGAATACCTACTTTAATGCTATTTAAGAATGGAGAAACTGTCGGGACGCAGGTTGGAGCATTAAGTAAGAGCGACCTAATTAAGTTTATTGAAGATAATATTTAAAAAAAAATGCTAGACGAATGTTAAAATTAATGTTAACTTTCAGATTCAGTTAAAGATTTAGCACTTCAAAGAAATAAACTCACGCGTAATTAAAACTTAAATAGCGCAAATAGCAATTATATAAAATAATCTTTAGCAAAATCCAGGATAAAAATAATATGAACTTAACAGAGTTAAAAAAGAAAAGTCCGTCAGATTTGATGGCTATGGCAGCCGATATGCGTATTGAGAATATTGCAAGGGCGAGAAAACAAGAAGTAATCTTTTCAATATTAAAATCACACGCTAAAAATGGTGAAGATATTTTCGGTGACGGTGTTTTAGAAATTTTACAAGATGGTTTCGGTTTTTTAAGATCTTCGAACAGTTCATATTTAGCAGGACCAGACGATATTTATGTTTCTCCAAGTCAAATTAGAAAATTTGGATTAAGAACTGGTGATACAGTGTCTGGTAAAATTAGACCGCCAAAAGATACCGAAAGATATTTTGCGATGTTAAAAGTTGACCAAATAAACTATGAATCTCCTGAAAATGCTAGGAGAAAAATATTATTCGAAAACTTAACCCCATTACATGCAGAGAAAAGGATTAAATTAGAAAGAGGTAACGGAAGTAGCGAAGATATTACGGCAAGAATAATAGACATATGTTCTCCTATAGGAAAAGGTCAAAGAGGCTTAGTTGTTTCACCGCCAAAAGCCGGTAAAACAATAATGCTTCAAAATATAGCACAAAGTATTACAACAAATAATCCTGAGTGTCACCTAATTGTGTTATTAATTGATGAAAGACCAGAGGAAGTTACTGAAATGTCTCGTATGGTTGATGGCGAAGTTGTTTCTAGCACATTTGATGAGCCTGCTACAAGACATGTTCAGGTTGCTGAAATGGTAATTGAAAAAGCAAAAAGATTAGTTGAACATAAAAAAGATGTAGTAATCCTTTTAGATTCTATAACTAGATTAGCAAGAGCATATAATACGGTATCGCCTTCTTCAGGGAAAGTTTTAACTGGTGGTGTTGATGCAAATGCGTTGCATAGACCTAAAAGATTTTTTGGTGCAGCTAGAAATATTGAAGAAGGTGGATCCCTTACAATATTAGCGACAGCATTAGTAGATACAGGCTCAAAAATGGATGAAGTGATTTTTGAAGAATTCAAAGGTACAGGAAATAGTGAAATTCATCTAGATAGAAGAATAGCTGAGAAGAGAGTCTATCCTGCGATTGGAATTAATAAATCTGGAACAAGAAGAGAAGAGCTGTTAACTTCACCAGAAGAACTTCAAAGAATGTGGATATTAAGGAAATTTATGCATTCGATGGATGAAATAGAGGCCGTTGAATTCTTACTTGATAAGCTTAAGACTACAAAAACAAATAATGAGTTTTTTGATTCTATGAAAAGATAAATTTATTAGTTATTTCTTTTTCGCCAATATCATGCCTCTTAATTTTTCCTTCCCAAGATATTTGATTACACCTATCATATGCTTTTGCTTGAGCTACTTGTAGATTAACTCCAAGTGCAGTCACAGATAAGACCCTGCCACCGTTTGTAACGAGGAATCCATCGTTTGTTTTTGTTCCTGAATGAAAAATTTTTGTATCATTGACCTTATGATCTAAACCCTCGATTCTTTTTTCTTTCTCATACTTTTCAGGATATCCTTTAGAAGCTAAAACAACAGTACAAGCACTTTCATTTTTCCATTTTATATCTATATTATCTAAATTATCGTTAGCTACACCAAGGAACATATCAACAATATCACTTTCTAATCTCATTAGAATTGCTTGAGCTTCTGGGTCTCCTAATCTGCAATTATATTCTAAAACAAATGGATTTTTATACTCATCAATCATAAGTCCCGCATATAAAAAACCTTTGTATTCTATACCAATTTTTTTTAATTCATTTAATGTTGGATAAATAATTTTATCAATAACCATATTAGTTGTTTTACTATCAATTAGTTTAGTTGGAGAGTATGCTCCCATCCCACCTGTATTTGGACCAAGATCTCCATTACTTAATTTTTTATGATCTTTTGATGATGCTAATGGTATGATTTGATCTCCAGATACTAGACATATGAAGCTAGCTTCTTCACCTTTTAAAAACTCCTCTATAATAATTAAGGAGGTTTTAATCCCGTCAATTTTTCCATCAAACAAATCATTTATTAATTCGCAAGTTTCTTCATAATTATTCATAATAAATACACCCTTACCTGCTGCTAAACCGTCAGCCTTTACTACAATTGGCATATTATGATCTTTGATATAATTAGTAGCTGTTTTAGAATCTGTGAAAGATTGATGTTTAGCTGTAGGAATATTCCCTGAGTTTAGAATTTTTTTACAAAAATTCTTAGATCCTTCTAGCTGTGCTGCTAATTTATTAGGTCCAAATATCAATAAATTATTTTTAATAAATTCATCTACTATTCCTTCAACTAGTGGCGCTTCAGGGCCAACGATAGTTAAGTCTATATTTTTTTCTTTTGCTATTTTTAGATAATCTTCAACTTTTGGGTCTTTTACTTCTATTAAATGAACTTTATTCTCACTTTTTATTCCTGGATTTCCTGGAGCCACATATATATTCCTTACTTTATTAGATTTTGAAACTTTCCAAGCAATTGCATGCTCTCTTCCTCCTCCGCCAATAATTAATATGTCCATAATTAGTGCCTAAAATGTCTTATTCCGGTAAATACTAAACCTATATTTAACTCGTTTGCCCTTTTTATTACCTCATCATCATTTTGTGATCCGCCAGGCTGAATAATTGCTGATATGCCTAATTCTGCTGCTTTTTCAACATTATCAGGAAACGGGAAAAAAGCATCAGAAGCCATAACAGCATTTTTCAAATTAATATTTTGATTTTCAGCCTTTGCTGAAGCAATAGATGTTGAATCTATCCTACTCATTTGCCCTGCTCCAATACCTAGAGTTTTATTGTCTTTTGAAAATACAATAGCATTTGATTTCACATATTTTGCAACAACCCATGCGAAACATAAATCCTTTAACTCGTTGTCTGTGGGATTTTTATTTGACACAACTTTATAATTTTTTAGTAAATCATCTTTCGAGTAATCTTCTTGCTGTATTAAAACACCATTACTAATTGTTTTTATTTGATTAAAATTTTGTTTCTCTGTATTAGATTTTTCAAAATACTCCATAATTCTAATATTTTTCTTAACTTTTGCGCATTCTAAAGCTTTGTCTGAGAAAGCTGGAGCTATTATTAACTCTACAAATTGATTATCAAGTACGCTTTTTAATAAATCTTCATCAACTTTTTTATTAAAAGCAATTACACCACCAAAAGCTGATATAGGGTCTGTTGCGTATGAATTTTCATAGGCTTGTTTTATATCTTTGTTACTTGACACACCACAAGGATTTGCATGCTTTACTATCACACATGATGGTTCTTTAAAATTTATAACGCACGATAGTGCTGAATCTGCATCAACTATATTGTTATATGATAATTCTTTTCCCTGATGTTGCTTTGAGTTAACAATACTAGTTCTATCATTTTTTGATTCACTATAAAGTGTTGCGCTTTGATGTGGATTTTCACCATATCTTAGATCATTTATCTTTTGTAGAGAATAATATTTTTCGAATGTTTCTTTACCTATCTCTTTACCGAGATAGTTTGCTATACAAATATCATAATGTGCCACTATTTCAAATGCTTTCAATGCCATTTCTTTATTTAAATATTCATTAGATGATAATTCTGGATCAAAATTATTAATAAAATTATCATAATCTTTTGGATCTGTTAGTACACAACAATTCTCAAAGTTTTTAGCCGCAGCTCTTACCATCGCTGGGCCACCTATATCTATATTTTCTATAGCATCTTTAAATTTAACATTATCCTTGCTGATAGTTGTTTCAAACGGATAAAAATTCACAATTAATACCTGAATCCTTTGGATATTTAAATTACTTAATATTTTTTCATCAGATTTTCTTGCTAAAATTCCGGCATGCACATTAGGGTGTAAAGTTTTAACTCTACCATCCATGATTTCAGGAAAATTAGTGATATCAGATATTGATATAACCGGGAAGCCTGCTTCTTTTAATATTTTATATGTCCCACCTGTTGATATAATTTCAAAATTATTTTTAACTAAATAATTCGCTATATTTTCTACTTTTGATTTATTTGAAACGCTTATTAATGCAAATTTTTTATTTTTACTCAAAATATTACACCTTTAAATTTATGAAATATTATACTGCTTCATTTTTTTTCTCAATGTACCTCGGCTTAATCCTAGTAATTCAGAGGCTCTAGATTGATTTCCTTTACAATATTTTATTGTTTCCTCTATGAGAGGCTTTTCCACTTCGCCTATTACTAAATTGTAAACTTTATCTATTGGATAACCATCTATTTTATCAAAATACTCTCTCATGGTTTGACTTACAAATTCTCTCAACAATTTCCTTGATTTATTTTGATCCATTTTCTTTTTTAAATTTATTTTCTAAATAATTTATACTGAACCCGCCTTTTTGGAATTCATCATCAAGTATTAATTTTTTTTGGAGATTTATATTTGTTTCAATGCCACCTATAACAATTTCATTTAATGCATTACTCATTCTTCTAATTGCAGCATCTCTATTGTTACCGTATGAAATAAGTTTTCCTATCATTGAATCATAGTTTGGTGGCACTCTATATCCATTATATATGTGTGTATCCATTCTCACACCAGGACCTCCTGGAGCATGAAATTGATCTATAGTTCCTGGACATGGTATGAACGTTTCAGAATTCTCAGCATTTATTCTACACTCTATTGCATGCCCTCTTATTTCTACTTGATCCTGTGTATAGCCGACTTTTTGTCCTGATGCTATAAGTAGCTGCTGTCTCACAATATCTATTCCTGTTATCATTTCTGTCACTGGATGCTCAACTTGTATTCTTGTATTCATTTCTATGAAGTAAAATTCACCATCTTGATATAAAAACTCAAAAGTTCCTGCTCCTATATAATTTATTTCTTTACAAGCATCCGTTACTAACTTACTCATTTTTTCTCTAATTTCATGAGTAATTTCTGGCGCTGGCGCTTCTTCAATTACTTTTTGATGTTTTCTCTGCATAGAGCAATCTCTTTCACCTAAACATATTGCATTGCCAAAATTATCACACAGAACTTGAAATTCTATGTGCCTTGGTTTTTGTAAAAATTTTTCTATAAAAACTGTATCATTACCAAATGCTAATTTAGCTTCATTTTTAGTTAACTTAATTGCTTCCTCAAGATCTTCTTCCTTTTCAACTGTTCTCATTCCTCGACCACCACCACCATGAGCAGCCTTTACTAAAACTGGGTACCCAACTTCTTTTGCAATTTTTTTATTTTCAGAAATATCTTTAGAAACTTGTCCCTTTGATCCAGGTATACCAGTTATACCAACATCATTCATAGCTTTTTTTGCAAGTATCTTGTCTCCCATAAGCTTTATAGTTTCAGACCTTGGACCTACAAAAATAAAATTTGACTGGGTAACTTGTTCGGCAAAGTCTGAATTCTCAGATAGGAAGCCAAATCCTGGATGTATGGCATCAGCATTAGTTATTTCTGCAGCGCTAATTATAGAAGATGGAAGTAAATAACTTTCTCTTGAGTCTGCCGGTCCTATGCATACAGATTCATCTGCTAATCTTACATGCATGAGATCTCTATCTACTTCTGAATGGACTGCAACGGTTTTAATACTTAAATCCTTACATGCCCTTAAAATACGTAATGCAATTTCACCTCTATTTGCTATCAATAACTTTTTAATCATTTTCTACTCTATTATGAATAAAACTTGATTAAATTCTACTGGTTGAGCATTTTCAGCGATAATAGCTTTTATCACTCCAGATTTATCTGATTCAATCTGATTAAGCATTTTCATAGCCTCTATAATACAAAGAGTATCCCCGACTTTAACAACGTCACCAACATTAACGAAAGGCCTTGATCCTGGTGACGGCGCTTCATAGAACGTACCAACCATAGGGGATTTAATTTCATGCCCGGATATATTCTCAGCAACTTCTTCAACTTCATTCATACTCTTTGAAACTTCCTGGGATTTACTTGTTTCTATACTTCCAGGCAATGGTATTTGATTTACTAAATTCTGAGTTGGTATGTTTGAGGATTTGCTTAATCTAATAGATTCCTCGCCTTCAATAATCTCCATCTCACCTAAAGATGATTCTTCTAGCATCTCCATTAATTTTTTTACTTTTCTTATATCCATACTATTTCCCTTTACTAATAATATTATAAGCTGACATTAAAGCTAATTCATAGCCAAATATGCCGTGACCTGATATAACACCAACTGCAATATCTGAAAGATATGATTTTTTTCGAAAATCTTCTCTAGCGAAAACATTTGAGATATGAATCTCGATAAATGGAACTGATACGCCTAACAATGCATCTCTTAAAGCTATGCTGGTATGTGTAAATGCTCCAGGATTAAATATTATAAAATCTACCTTATCCTTCTTTGCTGTATGAATCTCAGTTATTAGTTCCGCCTCTGAGTTGAACTGTTGGTGATTTAGCTCAACACCTATTTCAGTTGCAACCTCGTTAAGGCCTTCTGAAATATCATCTAGAGATTCATATCCATATATCTCAGGTTCTCTTTCACCCAAAAGATTAAGATTTGGTCCATTTAGAATAAGGATTTTACTCATAAATTCTTCTAATTTCTTCTAATTTCGTTGATTTTCTTTAAAATAACATTAAATCTAATTTAAATCAATGCTTATAATTTCTTCTAAATGTTTTTGAAATTTTTCCGCATTCATGTAGCCCTGAATACTATATCCTTTAACTTCAATGCCTTCTCTATCGTAAAATTTATATGCAGGTGGTCCTAAAACATTTAAATATTTGAGCAGCGCTATATCCTCTTTACTATTATTTGTTACATCAATTTTTATTAGATTTAATTCTTTTAGTAATGTTTCTACATTAATATTTTTAAATGTTTTTTGTTCCATTAATTTGCATTCAATACACCAGTCGGCGTAAACATCTAAAAAAACTATCTTATCACTTTCTGTATTTAAAAACCTATTAAGTTCCCCAACATTTTTAATTTTTTTGAATACTAAGCTTGAATCGTTGTTGCTTACATTTAAAACTGGCACCAATCTATCAATAAATGTTATTGCAACAATTAATAATAAAACTCCTATAAGGTAATTAATATATTTCATCCATTTACCAGTCTTAGGAATAATTTTACCCATGAATGTCCCATAAAATAAGAGTGGTAAACTCATTCCTATTGCAAGACTTAGAAATAATAATCCTGTTACAGCAGCTCCAGGGTTTTCAGAAGTAATATATATAAAAATTCCTGCTAATGGTGGTGCAACACAAGGCCCAACTATTAGTGCTGACAAAAACCCCATTATAAAAGAACCACCATAGCCTCCAATACGTATTCTATTACTAAAATTTGTTACAAGTCGCTGAAATGAATTTGCGATTTTAATTTCATATAATCCAAACATAGACAATGATAAAACTATAAGTATTAAAATAAAAAATATTAAATAAAGTGGATCTTGAAATATACTCTGAATATTATAAATGTCTGAAGAATATCCTATAAATAAACCAACTAAGAAATAAAGAACACATAACCCTAATACATAATAAAATGATAGTAGAAACGGTTTATTTGAGTTTTCATTATTTGATTTTAATATTAAGCTTGAGAGTATTGGTACCATAGGAAGAACGCATGGCGTGAAAGAAAGAAGAAGACCAAAACCAATAAATAATAAAATATTAGTTATCACGTTATTTGATGATATCTTTCCATAGATAAGTTCTGACTCAGATATTTTTTCTTGGTCTGAAAAATCTGTTTTTAGTTTTCCTCCTAAATCAAAATTCTTTCTAATTGGTGGATAACATAGGCCTTTGTTAGCGCACCCTTGATAATATACATTTACTAAATTGCTATTATTTTCTATATTAATTTTCAATATAAAGCTTGAATCATATATTTCACTTTCTCCAAAAAATTCATCCTCTTTTATTTTTGATTCTGGAAAATTTATATTATTGATTTCTTTATTACCAAGAATAATTTTAATTTGATCTTTATATAAGTAGTATCCTTTTGCTACATTGAAATTAATTAATAATAAATCTTCAGATTCTTGCTCTACAGATACAATAAATGCTTTTTCAGCTTTCAGAAAAGTATCGTTATTTTTAGAAAACAGGCCTTCTGAATATGAATTGCTAAATAAAAGATAAAATAAAAAAAAAGTTTTAAAAAAAAAATAAATATTATTCATATTAGTAAACTAATTTAATAGTACTTCCTGTTTTTGGTTCTCCTGAAGGAAACATATTATTAATAACTCTTAGTCTATTTTCTGCATGAGTGCTGAATGATGATTTTAATGATAATTTTTTGAATGTATCGCCTTCTTTCACCTTATATAAAGTTATTCTTTTAGGCTCACCTAGTTTTTTTTCAGCAGGTTTCAATTTTCTTAAAGTTTTTATTGTGTCATCAAAAATTTTATTATTTTTTTCAAAATTATCTTCGTCTTTTGTTGTTGCTATAAACTGAAATGCCTCTTTATTGTTCTTATATAATATTGCTACTCTGCACTTGTGACCATCACCAAAATTTGTATTAATCTCTACGTTTGCTGCATACCCTTTATACTCAGAAGAGTTTATTTCCTTCCCATTTGTATAATCTTTCCCGTACAACCTGCCTATTAATTCTTTAGCTGTAATTTTTCTATTCAAATCTCTCATTGTTAGCTCTATTAATGTCTCTCTATCTTTTGATGTACCTAGAACAGATGTTGGTAGGTTTTCTATTTTCCAGCCAGATGGAAATTTAAGGGTAAAATCTAATTGAGTATGGTAAAAATTTGCCCCTCTGGCTGACCCTTGCCCATCTCCAGGGCCAAATGGCATTCCTTCAATAATATTCAAATACTTTTCTTTGTTTTCATCTAATTTTATTTTATTAATATTACTTTTTGCTGCTTTTATAACTTCCTGAAGTCTTTTATCATTATCAGGATGAGTAGCAAAAACACCATGGTAAGCATATGGTTCTCTATCTTCTTCTTTCGCTAAAACCTTATCGAATTCTTCTTGGTTCTTCAAAACTCCAATAACATTTTTAAGAGCATCAGGATCATAACCGACTTTTGCAATATACTCTGCCCCAACTCTATCTGCTTCTAACTCTGCTTCTCTTCCAAACCCTCTTAGTATTGCTGCGGTTGCTAATTGACTCAAATTTGCAATACTTCTATTTCCTACTAGGATTGACACTACTGTTGTAAAGATATTAGTAACTTGATTTTTTGAATATTGTTTCACACCATGTCTAGCTGTAATATGTCCTAATTCATGACCAAGAACACCGCATAATTCGGCCTCACTGCCCAAATAGGCCAACATACCTCTAGTAACATATACATACCCGCCAGGTATAGCAAAAGCATTTACTTGTGGGCTATCTAACACCGAAAAATGGTAGATCAATTCGTTTCTATGGCTAACTGTAGCTAGCTTTTCTCCAAGGTATGTAACGTATTTGAGGAGCTCAGGGTCGTTATAGGAACTATACGCCTTCATTACTTGCTTATGCGAATTTCTTCCTAATTCTGCTTCCTCGTCCTCATTTAATAAAATTAGGTCTTTCTCGCCTGTAACAGGATTTGTTGCACAAGATGTGAGAGTTCCACCTAGAGAAAATAAAGTTGATGCTTTTAAAAATGATCTTCTATCCATAAGCTCATATTGCCCAAAAAGATTGCTAATTTAAAGAAGAATTAAGTGAAATTTATGTTTTGTTATATCTTTTCTTAAACTTATCTACCTGGCCAGCAGTATCAATGATTTTTTGTTTGCCCGTATAAAATGGATGAGAAACAGACGAGATATCAAGACTGCAATATGGATAAGTTTTCCCATCTTCCCATTCTTTAGTTGCGTCTGTTTTTATTGTTGAGCCTATTAAGAAATATGTGTCCGCGCCAGTGTCGTGGAATAAAACATCTCGGTACTCAGGATGAATATCTTTTTTCATAATCTCATAATATCATTAAATTTAAGAAAATGAATGATACCTAAAGTAAGATGTAGTCACAAGCTAAATTGCCCTAAATACTAAATTTAATTAGAAAAGCACCTATATTTAGGTTGTACTTTGCTATTTCATATTAATTAATAAACATAAATATCTGTTTTCTAGAGGAATTTTTTATATCCACAAAAATTGTGGATAAGTCTGTGCAAAAAACTTATTTTTTTCACTAACCTTCAAACATTCTTTCATAACTATCAAATTGTTCAATTTTTGTACAATATAAGTTATTGATAAATATAAATAAATTCTCTTTTAATATGTTTTAAAAATATTTTAATAAATATGTAAAAAAAGTTGACAAAAAAATTAACTGTGAATAAATTCCCTCATTTTTTACTAGGCTTTAAACAAAAATTAAAAAAATCAACATTTATTTAAATTTATTTTACCAAAATATTATATCTTTTTAGCAAATAATGCCTTGATTTCCATTTGAAAGGCCTCAAGAGCTTTTCCTCGATGACTAACAGAATTTTTTTGATTTTCTGGTAATTCCGCTGCTGTGCATTGAAATTCTGGCAAATAAAACAAAGGGTCATATCCGAACCCATTTTTCCCAACTTCTTCCGTCCCTATAAAGCCTTCCCAAGTAGCGTCGAAGATTTTAGGTGTTGGGTAATCATATTTTCTCAAAAACACTATTGAACATCTATATCTTGCAGTTCTCTTTTCTAAAGGGACACCTTTCAGCTCTTTTAACAGTAATTTATTATTAGCTTCATCATCGCACTCTTCGCCTGCATATCTAGCTGAATAAATGCCTGGCCTTCCTGATAATGCATCGACTTCTATTCCTGAATCATCTGCTATAGCAGGTAAATTAGCTAACAAAGAAGCATTTCTTGCCTTTAATATTGAATTTTCAACAAAAGTGAGGCCTGTTTCTGGTACTTCAGGAATCTCTAATTGAGATTGAGGAATTAACTCTATATTTTCTCTACCTAATATTGCCTCAAACTCTTTTATTTTATGAAGATTATTTGAGGCTAAAACAATCTTACTCATAACTATTTAATGTCTTTTTTTGTATGGCAATAATGTCTTTAATTCCCTGAGTTGCTAAAGCAACCATTTCATTTAATTCATTCTGCGAGAAAGAGCCTTCTTCAGCTGTCCCTTGAATTTCAATAAAATTACCTTCATCGTTCATTATAAAATTCATGTCCGTTTCTGCATTTGAATCTTCTTCATAATCAAGATCTAATACAATCTCCCCATCAACTTTTCCTAATGAAACAGATCCTGTGAAAGATTTAATAGCATCAGTAGAACTAAAATCATCGCTATCCTGATTTCTTAATGCCAAGCAAAGCGCTACAAAACCACCTGTTATAGAAGCTGTTCTAGTGCCCCCATCAGCCTGAATTACATCGCAATCTATAGTAATCGATCTATCTCCTAATTTATCAAGGTTAACTGAGGATCTTAAAGAACGACCAATAAGTCTTTGAATCTCCATTGTTCTTCCACTTTGCTTCATTTTTGCTTCCCTTCTCATTCTTTCGTTTGTAGATCTAGGTAACATTCCGTATTCCGCTGTTACCCAACCCATATTTTTTCCTTTTAGGAAGCGAGGTACGTTATTTTCAATTGTTGCATTACATATAACTTTAGTATTTCCAAACTCTACTAAAACTGATCCTTCTGGGTGAGAAATATAATCTTTTGTTATCGATATATTCCTTAATTCATCAGGCTTTCGTCCATTTTTTCTCATATTAACTATCTCAAAATATTGATAAATAAAATAAATTTGCTTATTTCTTATTTTTGTGAAGAATTACACATTCTAGATAATAACATAGTCTGAATAGTATTGGAGAATAGTAATTATGAACATAGCAATCCTTACAACTGGAGGCACATTTGATAAAGTATATTTTGATGCTAACAGTGAATATAGTATTGGTGAACCCTGCATATCTTCGATCCTTGATGAAGGGAACGTAACTTCTGACTTTAGAGTACAATCTATCTTAAAAAAAGATAGTCTTGATATAAATCAAGAAGAAAGGGAATTAATAAAGCAATCTGTTATTGAGTGTGAAGAAGAAAGAATAATTATTACTCACGGTACAGATACTATGATTGAAACAGCTAAATTCTTAGAAGATATCCAAAATAAAACTATAGTTTTAACAGGGGCAATGCAACCAGCAAGATTTAAAAAAACAGATGCAATATTTAATTCAGGTTATGCATTTGCAGCTGCTCAAACATTAGATAAGGGTGTTTATATAGCAATGAGTGGTAAGATATTTAGTTCTGATAATGTAAGAAAGAATATAGATTTAGGAAGATTTGAAAATAAAAGTTAAATTAATATGAGTATCTTAAAAAAAATAACTTTGGTGACTTTGATGCTTTTTTCCGCATCTTCTTACTCTAATGACTCAAACCTATTTAGTGCTGGAGTTCCTTCTCTTGCCCCAATGCTAGAAAATGTAACTCCTGCCGTTGTAAATATTTATACTATTAGTGAAACTCAAGAAAGAAGTAATTATATTGACGATCCTTTTTTAAGAAAGTTTTTTAATATTCCTGGTCAACAAAAATCAAGAAAAAAAAATAGATCAGGTCTAGGTTCGGGCGTAATAATAAATGATAAAAAAGGATATATAATCACTAATAATCACGTGATCGCCAAAGCTAAAGATATAAAAGTTAAGCTTCATGATGGTAGAGAATTTAAAGCCACTCTAGTTGGAGCAGACCCTGCTTCAGATATTGCTGTTATAAAAATATTACCAGACAATTTAACGTCATTAAGATTCTCTGATTCTGAGAGACTAAGAGTCGGTGACTTTGTTGTAGCTATTGGGAACCCATTTGGTATTGGACAGACAGTAACATCTGGGATTGTTAGTGCACTAGGAAGGTCTGGTTTAGGTATTGAGGCATATGAAAACTTTATACAAACAGATGCATCAATTAACCCTGGTAATTCTGGGGGAGCTTTAGTCAATTTAAAAGGAGAGCTGATTGGAATTAATACTGCCATTATTGGCTCAAGAGGTGGCTCTGGAAGTGTTGGGATAGGATTAGCAATACCAGTAAACATGGCCTTAGACGTAACAGAACAGTTAATAAAATACGGGAAGGTTAGAAGAGGATATCTTGGCGTATCAGCTCAAGACCTAACAAGTGATTTATCTAAAGCTTTTGGAATAAATACAAATAATAAAGGAGCAATAATAACGCAAGTTCAGAAAGATTCTCCAGCAGATCTTGCTGGCTTGAAAGTTGGCGATGTAATTATAAAGATTAATAAAGAAACTGTGAAAAATACAGCGGCAGTAAGAAATAAAATAGGCCTTCTAAAACTTAATAGCATAATTTCTATGGAAATAAATAGAAAAGGAAAAATTTTCAAAACTAATGTCAAAATTACAGAACCAAAATATTCAAAAAAAGATGGAATAAAAATAAATACTAGACTTCAAGGCATAATTTTTGGAGAAATAACAAAAGATATGCCTGAATACGGAAAAATAAATGGAATAAAGGTAATTAAAATCAAAAAAAATAGCAGAGCATATGCTGTAGGTATTAGAGTAAACGATATAATATTATCCATAAATAATATTCCTGTTCAAGCGATTAAAGATTTAGAAATTGTTTCGGGTGAAAATGATTCAGAGCTTGTAGTTCATGTTCAGCGAGGTAATAGAACAGCATTTCTCCTATTGAAATAATTCTCTAACCTCCAGTAATTGTAGGGAAAAATGCTACTTCATCATTATCTTTTAAATCAGAAGTAAAATCTGAGTGTTCATAATTTTTAGCTGAATAAATTTTATAATTTAATTCATTAAGTTTCAGCTTCAAGAAAATATCGTTAATTGTAGACTTAGGTTCTGGTAATTCAACATATTCCTCTTTTTTACCCATGTCCTCCGATAATCTTGCTAAGTAAATTACTTTTATTTTCATATTTTGGTACACTATAAAAAAACAACAAACATATTTAAATGAAAAAAAATCTTACCCATTTTACGAAATCTGGCGATGCGCATATGGTTAATATCAAAGATAAGGATAACACAAATAGAATAGCGCTAGCCAGTGGCAAGATTTATATGTCCAGTAGTTCTATAAAAAAAATTAAAGAAGGGAGTCATAAGAAAGGTGATGTTTTAGGAGTTGCTCGTATTGCTGCTATTACATCAGCAAAAAAAACATCTGATCTAATTCCTCTTTGTCACAATATAAATTTATCATCGGTTTCTGTAATTTTTAGAGTTAATGCTTCCAAAAAATATGTTTATTGTGAAGCGACTGTATCAACATCAGGTCAAACAGGGGTCGAGATGGAGGCTCTAACCGCAGTTCAAATTGGTCTCCTTACAATTTATGATATGTGCAAATCAATAGACAGGGGAATGAAAATCACTGATATTCAACTTGAATCAAAGAAGGGTGGTGCTTCAGGTGATTGGGCAAGAGAAAAATAAGCATAAATTAAACACATTTTCCAAAAACTTAATTTTGTGGCATAAAGAAAATGGTAGGCATGATTTGCCTTGGCAAATAAATATCAGCCCTTATAAAGTATGGATATCCGAAGTCATGCTTCAACAAACTCAAGTTAAAACAGTACTTCCATACTACAAAGAATTTATACAAAAATACCCTAATATAAAATCTCTTTCAAACTCAAATCTTGATGATATCTTAGAATCCTGGTCTGGTTTAGGCTACTACAGAAGAGCCCAAAATATTTACAAATCTTCTCAAATTTTAAAAAGTAAATACAAATACGAATTTCCAAAATTATATGATGATATCCTAGAGCTTCCTGGGATTGGAAGATCTACGGCTGGAGCTATTTTGGCACTAGCATATAATAAAAAATATCCAATTTTAGATGGGAATGTCAAAAGAGTAATAAAAAGATACTTTGCTGTGACAGGAGAAAAAAATAATGAAAAAAATTTATGGAGCATATCAAAATCACTGTTGCCTAGTAATAATAATAATGTTTACACACAGTCAATTATGGATTTAGGCTCTTTGATTTGCACAAAGAATATTCCTTTATGTGAAAAATGTCCAGTAAGTATAAACTGTGATGCGTTTAGATTAAATTTAACGCACTCTATCCCAGAAAAAAAACAAAAATTAAAACATAAAAAATTAAAATTATATTTGTTACTCATTCAAGATTATAAAGAAAAAAACTTAATATTGATGAAAAAAAATCCTAAAGATGGAATTTGGTCTAATTTGTGGAATCTTCCGAGTTTTAACAATATTGCAGAGTATAAAAAATTTTTAGAGAAAAATAATATGCTTGGCAAAGTTTTTAATTATTACCATATTGATCACAAACTTACACATCTAAAGCTTGATATAAATGTGTTAAAAATTGTCTTATCAAAAAAAATAGATCAGGGCGATTATTACTGGAAAAATATTTATGATAAGATTGGTTCAGCTAAACCAGTAATTATGACTATTAAAAAATTAAAAGAGGAGTTGGATTAATGCGAATGGTAATGTGCTTAAAGCTTAAAAAAGAGCTAGAAGGTCTTGAGAGACCAACTTATCCAGGAGAATTAGGGAAAAAAGTTTTTGAAAATATATCAAAAGAAGCTTGGGCCCTTTGGCTAAAACATATGACAATGCTTATAAATGAATATAGATTAACCCCAATTGAACCAAAAGCCAGAACTTTTCTTGAAGAAGAAATGGAAAAGTTTTTTTTTGGAGAAGGGTCTGAAGTACCAAAAGACTTCAAGCCCGAGTAATATTAATTATTTTTTATCGTAAGGCCACATGTTAAAAATCATATGTGGAAGTGTCAAACAAGCTAAAATAATAAAAATATATTTAATTATAGTCTCATTGATAGATATCTCATAAATATTTGAAATCAATGTAACAGATGCCAATGAAAAGAATAAAGAACAAATTATAATAAAAATTAAAAACCCTTTAATAGTAAAATTATCTGGCATAAGCTTCGTTATATAAATTGATTCAATAAAATGTCTAGCTGAATGTAAAAAGCAAAAGTACAATGTAAAAGATATCAACGGTGGAAGTAAGATGAAATTTCCAAAACAAAATAAACCCTCAAATTTATGAAGATAATTTTTATCTTTTTCAAAAATTATATGAGATATTGATAAAAATATAAATAATATTTTTTGAGTTAAACTGAATTCTATTCCAGAAACACCATACCCAATTAGTAAATAAAATAAATAGTTCACATTATCAAAATGAAACAATATTGGTGTGAAAACTATGATCAATCCTTTAATAAAAATATTAATATTAATATATATAGTTTTTCCATTTTTAAAATAGTTATAATCTTCAAATCCAAAATGATAGGCAGCTATAAATAAGAAGAATATTAATGATATTCCAGGAATAATAAACCATGCTATAAAATATGCAAAAGTAATGAAAATATAGATAGTAATAAAATATAATGACCAAAATCTTACATACTTTTTAAATATTATTTTACCTATTGAGAAATCAAAAAAACCATGCGGTATGCCGATTAAAGATACTAAAAAAAATAGTAAATATATCTGAAGATCGGAAGACG
>ERZ802822.8-NODE-8-length-157776-cov-21.068789_pt1 | contig 157776 bp, 147 predicted proteins | sample MGYA00345649_ERZ802822 | MGnify/ENA primary metagenome ERZ802822 (study PRJEB30503, sample SAMEA104212359) | marine metagenome | biome: Westerlies Biome; feature: [SRF] surface water layer (ENVO:00010504) within the epipelagic zone...; material: water... | reverse complement strand
TCTCAGACCAGCTACTGATCGTAGCCTTGGTAGGCCATTACCCTACCAACAAGCTAATCAGACGCGGGCCCCTCTTTCTCCGGCGGACCTTTCCCCCGTAGGGCGTATGCGGTATTAGCGGTCGTTTCCAACCGTTATCCCGCAGAAAAAGGCAGGTTCCCACGCGTTACTCACCCGTGCGCCACTCTATAAATAGCGTTCGACTTGCATGTGTTAGGCATGCCGCCAGCGTTCGTTCTGAGCCAGGATCAAACTCTTAGGTTAGACTGGTTCAACGGATTTCTCCGTGAACATAGCCCGCCCAATTTAATCCATGTTCATCTACTTCACATTGAAGTAAGCGTTCAAAGATTCATCGGGCTGGCTTTGTGTTTACAAAGGACGACACGTTCATTACGCACCGCCACCCGCGAATCTCTTCCAAAATGCTCTTACGTTTTCAAATAGCGACCGGTACTCTCAGAGTGATCCGAAATCTCCGGTGAGGCGCTGCCCGGTGGGGCAACGAGCGCGGTTTATATGCCGGACCAATGCTGCTGTCCACCCCTAAAAACGCGCTTTTTCATTTTTTTTCGAATTTGTCATTTTTTGTATCCGGACGGCGCATCTGGCATTTGATTTGCCTTGATTTTTCGCCATCCGCACATGACAAGCCCGAGGAAATGGTATAGCAGACAGACCACGCCTTGGGGAGTCGTTTCTTGTATATATGCGTTTTAACAGGGTTATCGGATGCGGGGCGACGCAGCCGGCAGCTGGAATTGGAAGCGGCGAAACCCCAGAATTGACTCGAATGCAGGGCCACAAATTTCTGATTCATATGAAATTTCTTTACGAACTATTGACGATTGGCGTTACTTCTTGAAGTATGTTGCCCATTCTGCGACGGGGTTACCCTGCAGATCAGACAAATTGAATGCATGGAACAGCCGGATGATTCGCAGTCTCGCCCGCATGGCAAAGGATACGTCACGAAGCGCACTTCGTTTTGCAACGGCTCTGACGGTCTGCTTTGTCGGCCCGGTCGCGGCCATTGCAGCCACGATGGAACCGATTCGCATTGACGGAACCGCCTTGCCGCAGCCAAAACCTGATTTTGTTTCCTTGATGCCGGGTGAACTGGTTGAGATGACGGTGCCGCTTACACGGCCCGATCTGTCAAGCATCCTGCCCAAATCCACCGCCACCGTTACCGAGATGGTGCTGGCACAGACAGGGCAGCAATCGACGCGTGAAGATGTCTATAAATTGCAGAGCGGCGAAGGTCTTGCCACCTTGCTGGCACGCGCCGGATTTACGCGCGCCGATGCCTCGGCTGCCATTAATGAGGTGATTGGACGCGCCAGTCTGCGCGCTCTGCCTGTCGGGCTTGAAGTGCGCGCCACCGAACATGGCTTTGCCTTCAGCACCAAAAACGGCCGTGAGATCTACGCCATTCGTGATGCCGAGGAAGGCTGGATGGCCTTTACAGCGATTCGGCCCGTTGAACGTTATGTCGCCTATGCGCAGGGCATTATCGATGATTCGATCTATCGCGCTGCCAGCGCCAGCGATATCCCTGACGGTGCGCTTGCCGAATATATCCGGGTGATGGGTTTTTCAGTGGATTTCCAGCGCGAGGTGCGCAGCGGCGATGCCTTTGAGCTGCTGTATGAACAGGCCGTCGACAGCATTACCGGCGATCTGGTCGACACGAAGCTTCATTATGCCGGGCTGATGCTGTCAGGCAAACAGCTTGGCTATTACCGATTCGACCATGATGGCACCCGCGTCGGCTGGTATGACCGTGATGGCCAATCGGCCGCACGCACACTGATTCGCACCCCCATTTCGGGCGCACGCCTGTCGTCTTCCTTTGGCATGCGGCGGCATCCGATCAGCGGCTATAACAAGATGCACAAGGGTGTGGATTTTGCGGCTCCAAGCGGGACACCGATCATTGCCGCCGGCAGCGGCGTTATCACAAAGTCTGGCTGGCTTGGCGCGTATGGCCGGTATGTCAGCATCCGTCATAATGGCACCTATTCGACAGCCTATGCGCATATGTCCCGCATCGCGCGCGGCATTACGCCCGGCGCACGCGTTGAACAGGGCCAGATAATCGGCTATGTCGGTTCCAGTGGCCGTTCAACCGGCCCGCACCTGCATTACGAGATTCTGGTCAATAACCGGAAGGTGAATCCGCTGACAGTCAGCTTGCCGACCGGTGAGAAGATCCCGCCAGAACTGCTTGCCCCGTTCAAGAAGCGTGTCGAGCTGGTGGAAGCAGAAGTCATGGCGACAGGCTCGCTGCACTTTGCCGGCATGGAACTTCTGCCTTCGGAACTTGCATCAAATTAACAGCCGGCCACCTGCCACGGGCCTGTCTGCCGGCAGGACGGATAGCTGAATGATTGTCGATTCGTTATGGCATTTCCCGGTCAAGGGGCTTGAAGGTGCCTGCCGCGATACCGTGCATCTTGAGGCAGGCCAGCACTTTCCTGATGATCGTATCTTTGCGATTGGCAATGGGCATAAGCGCCATGAGGAGTCCGCCGCCGGGGTCTGGCACAAAAAGGGATTCTTCCTGCAGCAGATGACCCTGGAACAGCTTGCTGAACTCAGCTGTGAATTTGATGGCACACACCTGCAAATCCACCATCGTGGCAAGCTGGCAGCCGAAGGCGACATGAACAGCGCCGACGGCGCCCACGACATTGAAAGTTTCTTTGCCAAACTTGTTGGCCATCAGATCCCCGGGGAACCGCGTCTGATGCGCGTTGCCGAAGGGTCCTATGCCGATACCAAAGAAGCGCTGATCACCCTTGGCGGAACAGCGTCAGTCGATCGCTTTGCCAATGAAACCGGCACCAAGCCGGATATGCGGCGCTTCCGTCTGAACATCATGCTGCAGACAGAAACTGCGTTTTCAGAATTTGATCTGATTGGCAAACGCGTTCGGCTTGGCATGGCTGAATTGAAGATCGTCGCGCCGGTTGGACGGTGCGCTGCCATTGACGTGGATCCTGAAACCGCTGTGCGCGGCCCGCACTATCTTCCTGCCATGGAGCGGGCATTCGGGCATACCGATCTTGGCATATTTGCCGAGATTGTCAGCAGCGGTGCTATTGGCGTTGGCGACAGGCTGACCGTTCTCGACTAAGTGCCGTGCCGACTGTGTAACGTGCCCACTAGCATCCGGTCCCGGCAGCGCTCGGGATCAACAGAAGCCAGAATCAACAGAATGCAGTCATTCCCATCGGCCTAGCTGGCCGAAGCGGTGTCCTGCTCTTCTTGAACAATCTCTGACAGTTTGGCCGGCGTGAGGTCAACCACCTCGGCTGCCGCGTCTTCAGCAGGCGCATCTGGCTGCTGTGCGTCTTCGGGCTGTGGTTGCGGCTGCGCATCCTGGCGTGGCTGCGCATCCTGTCGTGGCTGCCGTTCTGATGAGCGATCTGCCGGCTGGGAGGCGTGTTGTGCCTTGCGCTCTTCAGCGGCGTCGACAGCAGCTTGATGCAGGCGGAAATAATGATCAGAAAACTGGGTGTATGCCTCAGCTGTAATCCGCTCACCTGCGGCTGCCGCGTCATGCGCCAAAGCGAGGTATTTCTCGTTCAGCTGTTGCGCGTTTCCGCGCAGCTTTACATCCGGGCCATTCGATTCATATGAAGTGTTTCTATTGGGTGCATGTGGCTGGGCGTTGCCGTTACCGCGACGACCACGACCACGGCCGCGCTTCGCATTCTGAGGTTGTCTCATTTACCTGCTTACCGATTATTTACGTGCTGTGTGCAAGCGGAACAGGGCGATTGATGCCCGGACATTCGGCCTACTAACTATACCGCCATATTTGGAGGCGTCATGACAACAGAACCCTTCGTAAGTGGTCTGTGTCTAACGAGAAAAACAATAGCCACCAGTCACCCTGTTTATCAAGTGAAAATATGCATGTCGTTGAAATTACCCGGCAAGCCGTTATTGACAGGCATCTGCTGCGGCGATGCAATTCCTGATATAACGCATCATACCGTTCATGATGCGTGGCTGAGCGTGAGGCACCGCACAATGCCGCCAAGGTCGGCATGCATGTCTGTCACCTGAAGGCCTGCCGCCGCCGCAATGGGCGTTACCTGCGGCGCCTGACCAGCACCAATTTCCACAAAGGCCTGGCCTGAACTTGCCAGATGACGGGCGATTGCCGGCATGACCTGCCGCCAGGATGCCAGCCCGTCACCACCGCCATCCAGCGCACGAACAGGATCAAAGCTGGCAACTTCAGGCGCCAGCGCCGCAATCTCGTTCCTCGGAATATAGGGCGGGTTTGATATCACCAAATCAAAGCTGCCCAGCGCCGTCAGATCATCGGCAAAGGCAGCTGGCTGAAAACGGATCCGCTCCGCCAGACCCAATGCATGCGCATTCTGGCGGGCCGTTTCAACCGCGTTGTCGCTGATATCCACGCCGCAACCGCTGGCGTCAGGCAGCTCGGCAAGACACGCCAGCAACAGGCAGCCGCTACCGGTACCAAGGTCAAGAATGCGGGGGGTCTTCATCTGGCCTCCTGCCGCCACAGCAGCCGCGACCAGCGTTTCGGAATCGGGGCGCGGGTCCAGCGTATCAGGTGACAGCATGAAACGCAGCGACCAGAATTCGCGCCACCCCCTGATCCGGCTGACCGGCTCACCAGCTATACGCCGTTCGACAAACCCGTCCAGACGCGCCGCCTCATCTGCAGTCCAGCGGTCAAGAGTTTCATGCGGCAACACAGCATCATCACGCTGCAAGGCAGTTGCCAGAAGCAACCGCGCATCAAGCTGTGATGTGTCGATGCCGGCATCGGCAAGGCGAGCAGCAACGACAGCCAGGATTTCACGCGCCTCGGTCACCGGCATCCCGACCTCTGTGCCCAGATGTGCAAGGTGAACAGCAGGCTGGCAGGGCTGTCATGACGCATCAGTATCGGCATTTCCTTCGGCAAGACGCTGCGCCTGATCCTCGGACACCAGGGCCTCGACCACCTCGTCCAGCGCTTCACCAGCGACAATCTTCTCCAGCTTGTACAACGTCAGATTGATGCGGTGGTCGGTCACCCGGCCTTGCGGAAAATTATAGGTCCTGATGCGCTCTGACCGGTCACCAGACCCGACCTGCCCCTTGCGTGAGGCAGCACGTTCCGCCTGCAGACGCGCGCGCTCGGCGTCATATAGTCTTGCCCGCAGAATCTTCATCGCCTTGGCCCGGTTCTTGTGCTGAGACTTTTCATCCTGCTGGCTGACGACAATGCCTGTTGGAATATGGGTGATCCGTACCGCCGAATCTGTCGTGTTGACTGACTGGCCGCCCGGACCTGATGCCCGGAATACGTCAATCCGCAGGTCGCTTTCCTGCACATCGATATCAACGTCCTCAGCCTCTGGCAGCACCGCAACTGTGGCGGCCGATGTATGAATACGCCCGCCCGCCTCGGTTTCGGGAACACGTTGCACCCGGTGCACACCGGATTCGAATTTCAGACGCGCAAACACATCTGACCCGGCGATATTCGCCGTCGCTTCCTTGTACCCGCCAATACCGGTTTCCGATATTTCCATGACCTCAAAGCGCCAGCCGTGACGCGCAGCAAACCGCTGATACATGCCGAACAGATCGGCGGCAAACAAGGCCGCCTCATCACCGCCGGTACCAGCGCGCACTTCAAGAATGGCGTTCCGCGCATCATCCTTGTCACGCGGCAATAACAACAGTTGCAGCGCCTGCTGCGATTCCGGCAGGCGGGCATCGATCTCCTCGATTTCCTGCTGCGCCATCTCCTGCATCTCGGCATCGTCTCCCGCTTCGGCAAGCAGCAATTCTGCTGCAGCGCGATCACTTTCCAGACGCCGCACAAGTTCAACCTGCTCGCAGACAGGTCGCAGCTCGGACAATTCGCGCGACAGGGCTGTCATCTCTGCAGGCACCATATCAGCCGCCTGCGACAGCCGGGCTTCAACCTCGGCGCGCCGTGCCAGCACCTTGTCCATCGACTGATCAAGGCTCATGACGCATCACTCTTCATCGCGCCATCCCCTTTACCGATAATGCCCAACAGCCGCGCCACCAGATCGGTCTGTGCCACCTCTTGCTGAGCGCCCTCACCAAGGTCACGCAGTTGCACTGTCCCGTTGGCCAGTTCCTGACCGCCGAGAATCACTGCATAACGGATGCCGGCCCGATCGGCCTTTTTCATCCGCTTGCCAATATTGCCGCCACTTGGCAGGTCAACAGCGATACCGGCGGCGCGCACTGCCTCAGCCAGCGCAAAAGCCGTGCTGTCGGCATCTGGTTCGGCAGACATGACAGCAACGCGCGGCACGCCGACCGGCACATCACCTGCCAGCATGGCAAGGCGTTCGACACCGGCAGCCCAGCCGACGCCCGCAACGGGCGGCCCGCCCAGCATCTCTGACAGCCCGTCATAGCGCCCGCCGCCCAGAACCGTACCCTGCGCACCAAGCGCATCGGTGATGAACTCGAACGCCGTGTGGCAATAGTAGTCAAGACCGCGGACCAGCAACGGATCAAATTCCCACTTGATCCCTGCCGCATCCAGCGCCGTGGTCACGGCTTTGAAATGTGCGGCTGATTCGGCATTCAGATGCGCGTCCAGCCGGGGCGCATCGACAAGAATGTCACGATCACCAGCATTCTTTGAATCCAGGATCCGCAGCGGATTCGTCTTCAGCCGCGCCTGACTGTCATCGGACAGGTCATCGGCATGGCGTTCCAGAAACGCAACAAGGGCGCTGCGATAGGCCTGCCGGCTGTCGGTATCGCCAAGCGAATTCAGATGCAGTTTGCATTTATCGAGAACCCCAAGGTCCGACAGCACACGGGCACCACATGCAATGATCTCGGCGTCGGCCAGCCCGTCGCGCGGACCAAGGAATTCAATGCCGATCTGATGAAACTGGCGCATCCGCCCCTTTTGCGGGCGCTCATACCGGAACATCGGCCCGGCATAGAAGAACTTCAGTGGCAGGCTCTGGGTCAGGCCATTCGAAATCATCGCCCGCACAACACCAGCCGTATTTTCGGGCCGCAGGGTAAATGTCTCACCGCCGCGATCGGTGAAATTATAGGTCTCCTTGGTGACCACATCGCTGCTGTCGCCAAGCGGCCGGGAGAACACCTCGGCGAATTCGAATATCGGGGTCGCCATTTCCTGAAAGCCATAGCGCGCTGATACTTCGCGGGCAGCCGTGATCACCTGCCGGTGTGCCGCCATGGCATCGGGTAGCAGATCAGAAGTTCCCCTCGCGGGTTGCAGTCGGGACATGGGACAGGTCCTGTAGATGAATATCGGTCGCTAGACGGATGCTGATGATACGCAGCCAGTTTGCAGCTGTCAGTTTGCGGTTGTGGCTGCTGCCGCCTTGATGGCGCTGGCACGCTCTTCGACAAGGCCGACAACATGCTCGACGATATCGCCATCCGTCAACCGATGATCGGCAAGGCCGGATACATAGATCTGATGTGTGCCGCGTCCACCGCCTGTCAGGCCTATATCTGTCTCGCGCGCTTCACCAGGGCCATTCACCACACAGCCAATAATCGAGACCGTGATGGGCACATCTATATGCGCCAGCCTGTCTTCGATCGTGGCAACGGTGCTGATCACATCAAACTGCTGGCGTGCGCATGACGGGCAGGAAATCACCGTGACGCCGCGCCGTCGCAGGCCAAGCGATTTCAGCATTTCATAGGCAACCCGCACCTCTTCAGCCGGATCGGCTGACAGGGAAACGCGGACGGTATCACCAATGCCGGCCCACAACAGACCGCCAAGCCCGATCGAGGACTTAACCGTACCAGCGCGCTGGCCGCCGGCCTCGGTAATGCCAATATGCAATGGACAGTCAATCGCATCTGCCAGTTGGTGATAGGCCGCAACGGCCAGAAACACATCCGACGCCTTGACCGAAATCTTGAATTCGTGGAAGTCGTTTTCCTGCAAGACACGGGCATGATCCAGCGCTGATTCGACCAGCGCTTCGGGGCAGGGCTCGGCATATTTTTCCAGAAGATGCCGCTCCAGCGAACCACCATTCACCCCGATACGCATCGAACAGCCATGATCGCGGGCGGCGCGAATGACCTCGCGCACACGCTCCTCATTGCCAATATTGCCGGGGTTGATCCGCAGGCAGGCAGCGCCAGCTTCGGCCGCCTCAATCCCGCGCCTGTAATGAAAATGGATGTCGGCGACAATCGGCACCGGGCTCTGCTTGCAGATTTCATGCAAGGCCTTTGTGCTGTCCTTGTCGGGGCAGGATACGCGCACAATGTCCGCACCTGCCTCAGCCGCGGCGTCAATCTGCGCCAGCGTGGCCTTTACATCGGTGGTCAGACTATTGGTCATTGTCTGCACTGAAATCGGTGCGTCGCCGCCAACGGGCACCGACCCCACCATGATCTGGCGACAGCGCCGTCGTTCAATGGTTCTGTAAGCTCGGTAGGCGTTGGCCACGTATTTTTCCCCGTTATCATGCGCCGGATTGCGCAAAGATGATATGTCTATAACCGGTTGCCGGCCCACACACCAGCATAACTGGCAGCGGTGTGGCGAATGGCCGTTCGCCGGTCAGCCATCAGCACAAAGCGGCTCTGCCAAAACAGATTTCGATTTGTTGCCAGCCTCAGAGCTGGTTGCGCAGCCGCTCAACATCGAGTGGCAGATCACGGAGAATTTCTCCGCGCTCACCCACCGGCTTGACCAGCCCGTCATTGAACACCAGTTCGATCCCGCCAGCATTGCCAGTGCTGAGATACAGCTTCTCGCGGCTGTCGACGATATAGGTTTCGCCATCACGCATCAGCCGCGTCATCACCTCTTCACCATCATTGCGGATGATTTCAACCCAGCTGGTGCCCGTGGCGCGGACTGTAATTTCAGACTCGGGATCGCGCAGACCGGCATAGGCAACACCCGACACCGGTGCTGAATCATCGATGATCGCCATCGGGGCTGCATTTTCCGATACGGCTGATCCCGCATTCGCGGCCAGCTGCGTACCGGTAACCGCATTATCCTGTGTAACCGGTTGTGGTGTGGATGGTGTGTCAGCACCAGTCGTCGTCATGGCGGCCAGATCGCCCGTAACCGTATCGCCGGCTTGCGACGTATCAGGGTTTTGCGCTGCATCAGCAGATGCAAGCTGGTCATCTGCACCGATTATACCGGTTGAAACTGTCTCATCTGTTGCAGCAAGGCTGGTTGTCTGGTCTGCCGACAGCGTTTGAACCTGATCACCAGACTGATCATCGGCAACAGCAAGGTCACCCACGGCAGAGGTCTGACCGATGGCATCAGCGCTGTCAGAGGTATCGTCAAGCCGGGCAAGCTGTGTGTCTTCTTGCGGCACACCGGTGCCGGTTTGAGGATCGCTGTCAAGCGCGGCAACAGCCCCGGTAAACTTGTCCACATCGGCGACATCCAGATCGCCGTCAAGCCGGCTGTCAGCAGATGCAATCGCCGCTGGCTTACCGCCAAGCGCAGTCGCCTCACGAACGGAGTTGGCTGCAACCACTGCATCTTCGCCGCCTGTCAGCGCAGCCAGATTCGGTTTGCCCATCACGTACCAGCCGCCGTAACCCGCGATGGCAAGAATGACAATTATCGATGCCACCATGGCACCAGAGCGTTGCGGGCGCTGATGATCTACCGGAAAGCTGTATTGAACTGCCGCACTGTCTGCATCCAGAAGAAGGCGATAGCGATCGACAATGCGCTTTGGATCAAGCCCCACCGCCTTTGCATATGTCCGCAAATAGCCAGACACATAGGTTGGGCCAGGCAGATTGCCGAAAGCGCCAGCCTCGATATCTTTGAGATAATGTTTAGAAATACGCAGAAGTTGCGCGACTTCGGTGATCTGCATGCCCGATTCAGCGCGCGCAGAAGCGACTTCAGCTCCGATTGCTTCAAAGCTGTCCTGTTGATCAAGATCGTCGCGGGCGGGCAATTCCATGTTCAAGCCCAAACACACTGCTATAACGGTGAATTAAGAGTATCTGATAACCATCAGATTGCAAGAGCATAGTTTCATCTTACATCAAACAGACTTTGTGCCCCTGTGCTGCGGTGACTGTCATTCAACATCCCGGCTGGCCCGGCAGCTGGCTGATGACCGCTCAGTCTTCGCCATCAAGGCCGAATGCCGTATGCAGGCTTCGCACAGCAAGCTCGGTATATTCCGATGCAATCAGGACCGAAATCTTGATCTCGGATGTTGATATGACCTCGATATTGATGCCGCGCTCAGCAAGCGTTTCAAACATGGTCTTGGCAACACCGGGCTGTGATCGCATTGCCATGCCGACAACCGAAATCTTGGTCACATTTTCGGCAGCAGACAGATTATGAAAGGCCAGCCTGCCCTTGCTTGCGTTGATCAGTTCCATCGCCCTCGCCAGGTCGCTGCGGCCCATGGAGAAAGTGATATCAGCGCCCTGTCCCTCACCTGTCGCACTCTGCACGATCATATCGACATTGATGTGATTCGCAGCAAGTTCTCCGAAAATGGCCGCTGCTGTGCCAGGCTCGTCCGGCAAACCTTCGATCGTGACCTTGGCCTCATCCGGGCTGTAGGCGATTCCACTGATTTTTTCCTGTTCCACGATTGCATCCTCATTGACGACAAGTGTTCCGGGGGCGTCGCTAAAACTGGACCGCACCTGCAGTTTGACATTGTGGCGCATGGCCATGGCGACCGATCTTGTCTGCAGGACCTTTGCCCCGAGTGATGCCATTTCCAGCATTTCCTCAAACGAGATGGCGTCCAGCTTCCGGGCCTTTGGCGCAATCCGCGGATCGGTTGTGTAGACGCCGTCCACATCCGTATAGATATCACAACGGTCAGCCGACAGGGCAGCAGCCAGCGCCACCGCCGATGTGTCAGACCCGCCGCGCCCCAGCGTGGCAATCCGGCCATCTGGCGCAATGCCCTGAAACCCCGCAACAACAGCGACCTGACCCGACGCCAGACGCGCACGCATCAGCTCGGTATCGATAGATTCGATGCGCGCCGCGCCGTGTACCTCGTCCGTGCGCACCGGAATTTGCCAGCCAAGCCATGACCGCGCATCCACGCCGATATTCTGCAGCGCAATGGCCAGCAGACCAACCGTCACCTGCTCGCCGCTGGCCACGATCGTGTCATACTCACGCGCATCATGCATCGGGCCAATGTCGCGCGCCCACGACACCAGCTGGTTGGTTGTACCAGCCATCGCAGACACGACAACGGCGACCTGGTTCCCGGCATCTGTCTCTTGCTTTACGCGCGATGCAACCTTGCGAATGCGGTCAAGGCCGCCAACAGATGTGCCACCAAATTTTTGAACAATCAGCGCCATTTTTGCCCTATGGTTGTGAGCGTGATGAAAACGCATGTGTCATAGCGGTAACCGGGAAACGGGGCAAGCCTGTGGATACGACGGCAGACGAAAAAGAAATCGGCAATTTTTCGGCCATGTCAGCCGAATGGTGGGACGAAACCGGCCCGATGGCGCCGCTGCATGACTTCACGCCGGTGCGTGTCGATTACATTCTGGACAGTATTCGGCGCATTGGAACAGGTGCCAACACCCGTGCTTGCAACGCGCCGCTTGCCGGATTGCGCGTACTTGATATCGGCTGTGGCGGTGGATTGCTGGCAGAACCGATGGCGCGGCTTGGCGGCGAGGTCACCGGCATTGATGCCAGCGGACCGGCGATTGAGGCCGCCAGCAGTCACGCTGGCCTGTGCGGGCTGTCTATCGATTATCAGTGCAGAACGGCCGAGGCGCTTGCAGAAACGGGCGCGCAGTTTGATGTTGTCTATGCATCAGAGGTGATTGAGCATGTGGCAGACCGGCGCCTGTTTGCGGCATCGATCGCCGCCCTGCTGGCCCCGGGTGGCACGGTTGTCATCACCACGATCAACCGCACACTGGCGTCGTTGGCCCTCGCCAAATTCATGCTGGAATATGTGGTGCGCATGGTGCCGGTCGGCACACATGATCCCGCCAAATTTGTTCGCCCGGCTGAATTACGCGCGGAATTTGCAGCTGCTGGCATCATCCTTGACGACACCACCGGGTTTGCCCCGCGGCCGGCGCGGCGGGTCGGGGCGAACGGTTTTGTGCGGGTTGGGACATTGGCGGTGAACTATGCTGCCAGCGGCACACACGCCTGAAATATTCTCACCGTGCCTGAGACATGCTCACCGTATCTGGGACATGCTCACCAGAAATGCGCGTGACCACCGGCAAAACGCACCTGTCAAACAGGACCTGTCAAACCGGTGACTCAGTCCGCCGGTTGATTTGTCAGTTGTCTTTTGGCAGCCACGGCATTTCGACGATGGCGATCCCTTCTTCGTCCAATGCCTCTCGCTCTTCCGGCGTTGCCTGACCGTAAATGCCTTCAGCCTCTGCCTCGCCATAATGGATCTTGCGGGCTTCTTCGGCGAACTGGTCGCCGACATCGCGGCACTCTTTCTGGATTTTTGTCTGCAGAGAGCGCATTTCGGTAACCAGAGCGGCCATCTTGCGCGCCGCATCTGGTGACAGGCCGGCGACCGGGCCACGTGATGGTGATCCGGGCACTGTTCCGGGCGGCGCTGATCCGGGATGGGCCAGTCCGGGACGTGTTGGTCCGAGACGTGTTGTTCCAGCGCCTGCGGGCATGTCTTGATTTGATCCGTCTGCCCCTGATGGCGATGCGTCGGGGGCTGGCGGCATGGTGTTCCCGGCTTTTGCGCGGGTTTTCGGGCTTGCCAGATTGGGCGCCATCAGGGCGCGGCGAACATCTGCGCTGCCGCAGACCGGACATTGCAGCATGCCCGACCCGCTTTGCTGTTTAAAGGCGGTCGAGTCACCGAACCACCCTTCGAATTCATGCTCACCATCACAAACAAGCTGGTACTTGATCATTACCCGATCCTGCCATGGCAATGCTTGTATTTCTTGCCCGAACCGCACGGACACGGTTCGTTCCGCGACACCTTCCGGCGCGGCGCGGCGGCGGCCGGTGCGGCATCTGCCGGGCCAGCCTCGGCTGGTGCCTCTGTTTCCTGCTGGCGGATTTCGACATGTGCCAGCACCATCGTGACCGTTTCACGCAGCCCCGCAAGCAGGGCCTCGAACATGGCAAAAGCTTCGCGCTTGTATTCGTTCAGCGGGTCTTTCTGCGCATAGGCGCGAAGCGAGATGCCCTGGCGAAGCTGGTCAAGGCTGAGCAGATGTTCCTTCCATTGCTGGTCCAGCACCTGCAACAAAAGTGATTTCTCGGCCATGCGCATTGTGTCGGGTCCGATCCGCACAGCTTTTTCTGCCATATGGCGGTCAGCAAGCGCTGTCAGACGTTCTTCGATTTCAGTTTCGGCAACCCCGTCCTCGGCGAACCACTCTTCTGCCGGCACCATGACACCCAGAATACGCGTCGAATCCTCTTTCAGCGCCTCGGCGTTCCATTGATCACTGAAACTGCCCTGCGGGATCGCGCGCTCAACAATCTGCGCCGCTGCCTCATGGCGCATTTCGCCAACCGTGTCCTGAACATCAGCCGCTGTCATGATTTCTTTGCGCTGATCAAAAATGACACTGCGCTGATCATTCATCACGTCATCGAATTTCAGCAGCTGTTTACGGATTTCGAAATTGCGCGCTTCAACCTTCGACTGGGCCTTTTCGACAGCCTTGTTGATCCAGGGATGGACAATTGCCTCGCCCTCTTCAAGCCCCAGCTTCTGCAGCATGCCGTCCAGCTTTTCAGATCCGAAAATCCGCATCAGGTCATCCTGCAGCGACAGGAAGAATTTCGATGCGCCCGGGTCACCCTGACGGCCTGTCCGGCCCCGAAGCTGGTTGTCGATCCGCCGCGATTCATGCCGTTCGGTACCGATCACGTAAAGACCGCCTGCCGCCAGTGCGGCAGCCTTGCGTTCGGCCACCTCTTTTTCGGCCGCCTTACGACCCTTTTTGTCATCTTCGGCCAGCGCATCAAGCCGCATGTCCAGATTGCCACCAAGCTGAATATCGGTACCACGCCCAGCCATATTGGTGGCGATGGTTACCGCGCCCGGCACGCCGGCTTCGGCGATGATGCCGGCTTCCTCGGCATGAAAGCGCGCATTCAGAACCTGATGCGGAACCTTCAGCTTGGTCAGCTGCGCCGACAAGGCCTCGGACTTGTCAATTGTGACCGTGCCGACCAGAACCGGCTGACCGCGCTTGCGGCAATCTGCAATCAGATCGATCACCGCCTGGTCGCGTTCACCGCTGGTCCGATACACCTCATCATCATAATCGGCCCGCTGCACCCCGACATTTGTTGGAATGCTGGTGACTTCCAGCTTGTAGATTTCGGAAAATTCGCCAGCTTCGGTCAAGGCTGTGCCGGTCATGCCTGACAGCTTGTCATACATCCGGAAATAGTTCTGGAAGGTGACAGAAGCGACAGTCTGGTTTTCGGGCTGGATTTCCAGCCCCTCGCGTGCCTCGATCGCCTGATGCAGCCCTTCGGAAAAGCGGCGTCCTTCCATGGCGCGGCCAGTAAATTCATCGATGATCACGACCTGGCCGTTTTTCACCATGTAATGCGTGTCGCGCTGGAACAGCTTATGCGCCCGCAAAGCCTGGTTCACATGATGCAGCAGCCCTACATTTTCGATGTCATAGAGCGTGCCGTCTCCCATCACGCCTTCGGCGCGCAACAGCTCCTCGGCATGCTCGATCCCAGCCTCGGAGAGCGACACGGTGCGGCCTTTCTCATCAAGGTCGAAATCATCATCGACCAGCAGCGGGATAATCTTGTCGGTCACCTGATACTGGTCCGACTTGGCTTCGGCCTGACCGGAAATGATCAGCGGCGTCCGTGCTTCATCGATCAGGATCGAGTCAACTTCGTCAACAATTGCAAAATGGTGCCCGCGCTGGACCATGTCTTCGATACGGAACTTCAAATTATCACGCAGATAATCAAAGCCGAATTCATTGTTGGTGCCGTAGGTCACGTCTGCCTTATAGGCAAGACGGCGGCCTTCATCAGGCAAATCGCCGGTGATACAGCCGACGGTCATCCCCAGCCGTTCATAGACGCGCCCCATCCATGCCGCATCGCGCGATGCCAGATAGTCATTGACGGTAACGACATGCACGCCCTTGCCATTCAGGGCATTCAGAAATACCGCAAGGGTGGCAACAAGGGTTTTGCCCTCACCGGTCTTCATTTCAGATATCTGGCCGCTATGAAGCGCAATACCGCCCATCAGCTGGACATCATAATGTCGCTGGCCGAGGGCGCGCTTCGCCGCCTCACGCACACGCGCAAAGGCTTGCGGCAACAAATCGTCAAGCGATGCACCCTTGGCGACCTCGCCGCCAAGATCAACGAATGAGGCGCGCAGCTCATCATCACTCAGCGCGGCACATGCCTCTTCAAGGGCGTTGATGGCCGCTACCTGTGGTGCAAACTTCTTGACGGCCCGATCATTATCCGAACCGAACAGGCTTTTTGCCAAAGACCCAAACATTTACTTCCCCGCATTTCTGGCTGGATTACCGCCTGACAAAGGCCGACTGACAAACGCCGAAAGTCTTTGCAATACAGCCCGTTTCGACATAGTGGCAGGTAGCCTTAATGTCAATCAGCGCGCGCTGTTGCCAGCGGCGTCTGCATATCCTTTCCGCAGCAGAATACAACACGTCCCCGCCCCTGCGGCAATAGTCGCCTTGCAGCCTGGCCGATGGCCTGAACAACAGTCACCATTGCAGCCATCTGGACTGTTTGGGGTGCGGGCGGGAAAAGCCGCAGCAAAAGCTTGAATTTGGCGGGAGCTTCGGCAACACTGTCGCGCCGCCAGCGGGTCCCAGCTGTACATTGCCCGGCTTTGTAAAATGCCAGTTCTTAAAATGCCAGTTCTTAAAATGTCTGTCTTCGGGATTTCTGGCTTGTATCATCCGTTTTCGAGAGGATTTCTCCATGCGTAAGCTTCTGGCATGTTTTGCCACCAGCCTCATTCTTTTTGTCACGCCAGCTTTCAGTCAGGACCGCATTGCGGTTGCCTCTATGAATGGCGAAACCATCTGGCTGGACGAAATCCTTGCCGTTGCGGAAACGCTGCCACCAGAATATCAGCAAGCCGGTCTGGCCGGCCTGTATGAACAGCTGGTCAGTGAAGTTGCGAATGCGCGCCTGGCCGCTGCTGCGGGACGTGCTGCCGGCATGGCCGATGAAGACCGGATTGCCGAGGCCATGCAAGGGGCCGCGAATCGTGTCCTTGGTGATGCCTATATCAGCCGGCAGGTAGAGGCCGAGATTACCGATGAAGCCATCGCCAATGCCTATGACACCTTCGCCGCAGATACCGCATCGCGCGAACAGGTCACCGCAGCGCATATCCTTGTCGAAACCGAGGAGGAGGCAAACACCATCATCACACAGTTGAATGACGGTGCGGACTTTGCCGAGCTGGCCAAGGAAAAATCGACCGGGCCAAGCGGCCCGAAGGGCGGCGAGCTGGGATCATTCGGCCGCGGCCAGATGGTGCCTGCATTCGAGACAGCCGCTTTTGGGATGCCTGAGGGCAGCTATTCCGCCACACCGGTACAGACACAATTCGGCTGGCATGTGATCAAGGTCAGCGCCAAAAGCATCACCCCGGCACCATCGCTGGAGGAAATGCGCCCGCAGATCATCCAGAATCTGCAGCGTCAGGTCTTTGCCCGCGTGGTCGAGACATTGCGCGTTGATGTCGACATCGACACGCGTCCGTTTGAAGATGTGGTCGCCGATGCACAGGCACAGCAAGGCGCACAACAGGGTGATCAATGACCGTATCACCGCTGGCCCCTGATCGCTTTCCGGACATGCCAGCGATTGCCGGCCTTGGGCTGGCAACCGCTGCGTCCGGTCTGAAATATACCGGGCGTGACGATATGCTGTTGATGCACTGCGACAAGGGCAGCAGCATTGCGGCTGTCTTCACGAAATCCGACACGGCGGCTGCACCGGTACAATGGTCGCGTGATGCGCTGGCCTCGGGCCATCCGCCCGCCGCCATTCTTGTAAATGCCGGCAATGCAAACGCCTTTACAGGCAGTGCCGGCATCGCGACCGTCACCGCATCGGCCACCGGCATGGCACAGCGAATTGGCTGCACACCGCAGGCGGTGTTGCTGGCCTCAACCGGGGTGATTGGTGAGCCGCTGGACAGCCGCGTTCTTGAGGCGACCTTCGATGGCCTTGTTGCTGATATCAGCCAAAACAACAGTATCGAGAACGCCAGCGATAACGCCAGCAATAACGGCGATGACAACTGGTCCGCCGCCGCCGCCGCCATCATGACAACCGACACATTTCCAAAAGGTGCCAGCACTACCTGCATGATCGGGGATGTCCCGGTGACACTGTCCGGCATTGCCAAAGGGGCCGGCATGATCGCGCCTGACATGGCAACCATGCTTGGCTTTATCGCCACCGATGCCGCGCTGCCAGCGCCTGCGTTGACCCAGCTGCTGCGTACAGCCACCGAGCGCAGCTTCAACGCCATCACCGTGGATAGTGATACCTCGACAAATGACAGCGTCTTCCTTGTTGCAACTGGCGCTGCCGGCAACCAAGCGCCCACCAGCGCCGATGATCCGATTCTGGATGAATTTGTCGCCGCCCTTGATCGCGTGATGCAGGATCTGGCATGCCAGATCGTTCGTGATGGTGAAGGGGCCAACAAGTTCATCACCATTGATGTTGTCGGAGCAAGCGATGATACCGCCGCCCGCAAGATTGCGCTGTCGATTGCGAATTCACCGCTGGTGAAGACTGCCATTGCTGGTGAGGATGCCAATTGGGGCCGTATCGTCATGGCAGTTGGCAAGGCGGGTCTCGGCGTAGACCAGTCACGGGTGGGCATCGCCATTGGGAGCATCACAGTTGCCGCCGACGGCATGCGCGTTGAGGGCTATGACGAAACGCCGGTGGCTGCGCATATGGCTGGTCAGGATGTGGCAATTGCGGTGCAGATTGGTGATGGTGCGGGCACATCGCGTGTGTGGACCTGCGATCTGACGCATGGCTATGTCGACATCAATGCCGACTACCGCAGCTGACAATGGCGGCGCGACGCCGCCACCCGATATGTCAAGGGGCCTGCCGACGGTTCTGGTAAGCGCGGTGGCGCTGATTGACCGCGACGGGCGGGTGCTTCTTGCACAGCGGCCTGCCGGCAAGCGCATGGCCGGCCTGTGGGAATTTCCCGGCGGCAAGATAGAAACCGGCGAGACACCCGAAGCCGCGCTGATCCGCGAACTTGGTGAAGAGCTGGGAATAGATACAGCCGAATCCTGTCTGGCCCCGCTGACATTTGCCAGTCACAGCTATGACGATTTTCACCTGCTGATGCTGGTCTATGTGTGCCGCAAATGGACAGGAACGCCACGCCCTCTGGAAGGGGGAGAGCTGGCCTGGGTGCAGGCTTCCCGCCTGCGCCACTATGAAATGCCACCCGCCGACATACCCCTCATTCCGGTGTTACAGGACCTGTTGATGTAGTTTGATCTGATGCAGTTTGGCCAGAAGTGGTTTGGCCGGAATTGGTTTGGCTGGCTTCCGGATCGTGTTCGCTGACACCCAGCGTATCGGCAAGGCGGTGGGCCGCGCTGCCCGGGCGCAGCGGTTTCTGCTGGTCTTCATGCGGGGCCCACCCCGTCAGCGTGATAATCTCAAAGCTGGCCGGAATCCGCCCGTCAGCCCGCCCAAACCTGTCCTGATAGATCTCTGCTGCGCGCAGGAACAATCGTCTTGATGTCGGTGTTTTCTTGCGACCGGCCATGGCATTTGCCTCGCCCATCCCGCGCAGATCGGCCATCAGCCTGAACATGTCAGGATAATCGATGGTCAACCGGTCAGCATCGGCAACTGGCAGGGCAAGGCCGGCCCGACCCAGCAAAGCACCCACATCACGAATATCTGCCATCGGTACGGTGCGCGGACCGGCACCGCCATAAAGTTCGCTTTCAGCTTCCAGCAGCGCGGCTCGCAATTCGGTCAGGGTGGCACCGCCAAGCAGGCTGACAAGCAGCAAGCCGTCGGGTTTCAGCAGCCGGCGAAACTGCATCATAACGCCGGGCAGATCATCAACCCAATGCAGCATCAAGCATGACAACACCGCATCAAATTGTTGCGGGGCAAAGGGCAAGGCCTCTACATCCAGTGCCACCGACGGCCCCTCATTGCTGGCCAATGCGGCAAAGGCCGGTGCCGGGTCCGCCTGGATCACCATGCCGATCTTGCCGGTCTGACGTATGTGGCGCGTCAGCGTCCCGGCATGACAACCCACATCAAGACATAACGGAAAGTCACGCCGCATCAGCTCCAGCCGGTCGGCAAGACGCACCGCCGCCTCGGCTTTCAGAAAATCGAACGCCGCATAGCCGGACGCAGCGCGCGTGCGATTGAGGCGCACCGCTGCACTATCAAACAACCGGGGGATTTGGTTCTGTGCGCCTGAAAACTGCTCTGCCATGATGCGGGCACTGTTCCCGAGCCGGCACCAAACCGCAAGAAGAAATCAACGGTGCTGGCGGGTCTTAACGTCACGTTTACCCTTTTCAGTCTAGGATGGCGAAACCCGGGACAATCTTATGCACCCCATCCTGAACCGTGCCACTGCTCTGTTGCTGCCGCACCAATGTGTCAGCTGTCGGCAATTTGCTGATACCACCGGTCTGTGTGCAGCTTGCTGGTCGGCACTGGCACCAATCACCGCCCCGATGTGTCGGCAATGCGGTCTGCCACTTGCCGAGATGCTTGAAGACGGCATCTGTGCGGCCTGTTGGGCCACGCCGCCAAAGATCAGCCGAATCAGGTCAGCGCTTCGCTATGATGATGCATCGCGCAGCCTGATCCTGAAGCTGAAGCATGGTGACGGATTGCAGCTTGTACCCTTCATTTGCCGGCTGATGGCAGGCCGCTTTGCCGAGCTGACTTCGGATGATCCGCTGGTCATACCCATACCGCTGCATCGCTGGCGATACTGGCGGCGACGCTTTAACCAGTCGGCCGAGCTGGCGCGCTATCTGTGTCACCAGCACGGGACAGGCGTCTATTCGCCAGTCCTGTTGCAGCGCCAACGTGCCACTCAAAGCCAGGGCGGCCTGTCACGTCAGGCCCGCAAGCGCAATCTGGCCGGCGCTTTTGCCATCAGTCCCGACGCCGCGCGTGCTGACCGTCCCGTGTTGTTGATCGATGATGTGATGACCACTGGTGCCACACTGAACGCGGCAACGCGCGTGCTGCAGCGGGCTGGCGCACCTGAGGTGCGGGCACTGACCATTGCGCGCGTTATCTGACAGCAGGCACGCCTGCGCTCCTATGCAGACCGGGCCCAAAGATGCAGACCGGGCCCATTGGCACATACTGGCGGCAAAATGGTTGCGCTCGACACGTCCAGCGCCGATAAAGAGGGCCTGCAAACTTCTTTGGCAACAATATCCACCAAGACAGGACAGGCATTTCTTGACCAGATCAAAAGCCACGCCCCACGGCGCATCACAGCAGGAGTCATCGGCAAAGATTGTGATCTACACATCGGCGATGTGCGGATTTTGTGTGCGCGCGATCCGGCTGCTGGACACCAAGAAAGTCGATTATCAGCAAATCGATGTGACGATGAGCCCGGATTTGCGGGCCGAAATGCGGATGCGGGCCGGCGGGCGGCATACGGTTCCGCAGATTTTCGTCAATGACCGGCATGTTGGTGATTGTGACGAAATCTATGCGCTGGAGTCTGCCGGGCGGCTGGATACAATCCTGCGGCCATAACCCCCGCACCGCCTGAACGCATATCGCAGCGGGTCAGCCTGTGCGGCCATCCCCCATCGACAGATATTTTTCTTCGCGGTCGGCCATCAGGTTCGGGCCATCCATCTGCGAAAGAGCGGCCAGCTGATCGGCGCAGGCATTGCCCAGATCAGAGATGGCCGCCAGCGGGTCGCGATGCGCACCGCCCAGCGGTTCAGTGACAATCGCATCAATCACGCCAAGGTCTTTCATATGCGCCGAGGTAATGCGCAAGGCTTCGGCAGCTTCCTTGGCATGTTCGCTGCTGCGCCACAGGATCGAGGCACAGCCTTCTGGCGAAATGACTGAATAAATGGCGTGCTCGAACATCACCACACGGTTGCCGGTGGCAAGGGCAATAGCCCCGCCTGACCCGCCTTCACCGATGATGCTGGCCACCATTGGTGTTGGCAAACGAAGACAGGCACGAATGGCGGTGGCGATCGCTTCTGCCTGACCACGCTCCTCGGCACCGCGCCCGGGATAGGCCCCGGCCGTATCAACAAAACTCAACACCGGCAGGCCAAAACGTCCGGCCAGTTCCATCAGGCGGGCTGCCTTGCGGTATCCCTCGGGGCGCGCCATGCCGAAATTGCGCTTGATACGCTCTTCAGTGCTGCTTCCCTTTTCGGTGCCCATAACCATCACACCTTGCCCGCGAAAGCGCGCCATGCCGCCGATCACGGCATAATCCTCGGCATAGTTGCGGTCACCGGCAAGCGGTGTGAAGTCATCAAACAGCTGGTTGATAATGGTGCTCACGCGCGGTCTGTCAGGGTGGCGGGCAACCTGTACCTTTTCCCAGGGACCAAGCTTTTCATATGTCTGCTTGAGTTCACGTTCGATGCGGCTCTGCAGCTTGCCGATCTCGTCAGCAATATTGATGCTGCCATCGGAACTCATATGGCGGAGTTCCTCAACCTTCCCCTCAAGGGCCGCGATCGGCTTTTCGAAATCCAGGAAATGTCGCATGTCTGTGTTTTCTTCTTCTGTCAGGAACGTAATACCGGACCGGGTTCGATTCTAGTCCTGTTGCCGCGCTCCGGCAAGCGGGTGCGCTTCGGCGACAAGGCCCGCCAACCGATCTGGCCTTGTAGCGGTATAGATCTGTGTTGTCGAGATATCAGCGTGCCCCAGCAAGGTTTGCAACCCGCGCAGGTCGGCACCGCGATTCAGCATGTGGGTGGCAAATGAATGCCGCAGGATGTGCGGGCTGACGCGCGATGCATCAATGCCGGCTGCCTGTGACAGGCGCTTCAGCGCGCTGGCAAATTGTTGGCGGGTTATGTGCGTATCGCCAACAGGAAACAGGAAATGTGCAGCTGCACCCGCACCGGTTTCATCAAGATGCGCCAGCCATCTGGACACAGCCAAACGGGCCGGACCGCCAAGTGCCACCAGTCTTTCACGCCCACCCTTGCCCTGCACGATGATGGTCGCCAGATCGCGGCGAAACTGGTCTGCTGGCAGCGATACCAGCTCGGACACGCGCAATCCGGTTGCATATAGCAATTCCAGCATCGCTGTCATCTGCAATGCTTTTCTGTCCGGTTGCAGGCGTTGCGCCGCTGCAATCAAGGCGGTGATCTCGGATTCTGACAGGCTCTTTGGCAAGGTGGCAGGCGCTTTCGGATTATCGATCCAGCGACAGGGATTATCATCGCGGCGGCGTTCCTCAACCAGCCATGCCATCATTTGACGCAGCGCGCTCAACCGCCTTGCAACAGACCGCGGTGCCAACCCGTCTGTATGCCAACCAGCCAGTACGCGGCGCAAATCCTCGGCATCACAGCTTTCGATCGTGCTGCCGGTTGCCGCCAGCCGTGATGCCGCAGCTTCCAGATCGCGCCGATAGGCATCCAGCGAATTGCGCGCCAGTCCCCGGTCGGCAGACATGGCTTGCAGGAATTCCTCAATCAGCGGTATCTGCGGGGGTGCGGCTGCTGTCACGTGTTGCCGTCCTGACCAGCGTCCATCTCACCACTATCAGTCTGGCCACCATCAGATGCGTTATTATCGGCAGATGCGTTATTATCAGATGGTGCCCCATCTGCAGACATATCGACGCCCGACATGTTGTCACTGGCCTCAGCAGCTGGTTCTTCAGCAGCAGGTGCCGCCACCGGCATGCCGCCAGCATCGGTCGCCAACGCGGTATCCAGCAGGTGCGCCGCCACCACATCATTGGCAAATGCAGCCGCAACATCGCCCTGGCCAATGCGTGCCAGCGCATCATGAATCTGTGCGGCATCAGCGGGATGAAGCCGGTCCAGCCCGTGCGCTGCCACAATCTGCTGGGCAATCAGCACGGTCTCGCCAGTACGCCCGGCGGCAGCGGCCTGATCCAGCGCCCGCATCCGCACCGGCGCGGTGCTGACAAAACTGCGTGACGCCTGCGCTGCCTCGCTGTCAAAACCCAGCCAGTTGATCGGCTGCGTATCAGCATTCTGCCCTGCGTCATCTGACAGACTGTCAAAGAGCGGCAGCAAATGCCACAGATCCAGCCCGTCCATCGCCATGCCCGCCAGCGTGCCGCCTGCTTTCATGCTGCTAACGCTGTCAATGGCACTGGCCAGCGGCGCGCCGAAGTCATCGGCCGATACCGTCTTGCCGCCAGCCGCCAGCAACAATGCCAGCTTTGTGGCAAGCGGTTCCCCGCTGTCTGACAGCAGCGCCTTCGCGCCCTCAAATTGCAGCGCCTCTTCTGCCAGTTCGGCGTAAAGCGGGGCCATCAGCATGCCCGCACCTTCGGCCACATCGACATCCAGCGCGACCGCAATCAACGCCAGCCTGGCGGCTGTTTTTTCTGCATCAAGCGCGCGCCATACCATCGCCCGGGTCAATGCGGTCGGCATGCTTTCATGCCGCGACAGCGCCATCGCCACGTCACCATCTTCGACATTTGCCAGACGCCACTGCTTGGCCACTGCCTGATGATCAAGAAAACCGGCTTCAAGCGCGCGATAGGCACGAACAAGCCGCGCTTCATCGCTGAGATAGCGCAGGCCGGTAACCGACTGCAGCGAGGCCGGCGACAATGCATTCAGCCCGTCCCGGTCAATTGGATGGTGCGCTGCTTCCATCAACACGATATGCAGCGGCTCCAGCGAGGCCGGATCAATTGCCGGCACCGCGACATCATCCAGCAAACTATCGACCAGCACGCCGAATATTTCGTCATTCTGGCCTGTTGCCTGCAGAAGATCGGCACCAAAGCGCGCGCTTGTGGCATCGCCCTGAACCGCATTGCAGATCACCTTCGCCTTGTGCCAGAACGCCTCCAGCGTGCGGCCGCTGTAATACATCACACTGCGACAGGCCTGTTCGTCCTGCATTTCCAGCAACTGCGTGACAACCAGCCATTTCTTCCAGTCCAGCCATTCCGGATCATTCGGCAATGCATCTGCAATCACCGCGATGTCGCGCGAGCGGCCCGCTTCGGCCAGCCAGGCAAGACGTGCCTCGACAAGTGCCACATCACGGCCGGTGATCTCGGCTGGTTGTTCTGCGCGAACAGCCATCACCGCATCAGCCAATGCCGCCAACGCAGGTGACCCGCCAGCGGCAAATGCCGGGTCAGCCAGAGCGATAACCGTTTCTGCCGTTGTCCCGCGCCAAATCAGACGGTCAAGGGTGTCGCCCTGCACCGGGTCTATGCCGACATCGGCCACCCCGGAATAAGGCACCTCGGTGCGCACCAGGCTGACCTGCCCGGTATTTGAAGTGGCAGATGTGCCAGATGTATCAGATGCAAGCGTATTACCGCTGGTGCTGCGTTCTGTGTCAGCAGCCTCTGCCACATTCTGATCTTCGGTCCCGGATTCTGCTGCTGTTTCAGCTGCTGCTTCTGCTGGCATTTCAGTTGCCGCGTCTGCCGCCCCATCTGCCACAGAATCTTTCGGCGGGTTTGTCACCAGCACACTGGTTGTCGGGGCATCGGTTCTGCCTGACAGCTTTCTTTCGGATATCGCACTGCCAGAGGCATCACCATCCGCCGCCGTTTCAGCATCCTCGGTAATCAGGGATACAGCTTCATCAATCGACGATATGCCCATGTCAGACCGTTGGACGATGGCTTCGGCAGGTGCAATCAGGATGGTCGAATTATCGGCTGAAAATGCGATGGTGTCGTTTTGGTCAAGTGTGGAAATCAAATCCACCTGATCCTGATTGGCATCGAAATTCAGACCCAGTGTTGTATCCAGACTTGTAGCGGTTTGACTGGCACCCGTTTCATTGTCAGACCCGGCGGTATTCGCAGCTTCATCCGCTTTGGCCTTCTCGGCATCCGCGGTCAGCGCCTCAACCGAAAATTCGGTAACGGTCACGTTGGTGCCGACAGATGATTGCGCGTGGGCACCGGACAAGCCTTGTCCGGTCACCGTCACAATGGCCAGCATCATAAGGCTGGCAAGCGCGATGAATGCGAAACCGCTGCCTGCCCCCGTTTCTTTGGCTGCAAGGGGCATGCCCTGATGACTGCAAAAGAATCGGGCGGTAAGCGATATGGGGAAACTGCGCCAGAGAGGCCTATTTAGAGAGCTTTTCATCAGGAATGACCTTGTTCACAGCAACGGTTGGCGCCGGAATTTGCCACGCGGAAAGCGCAATCAGACCCGAGGCGACGAGACCTGCGACGATGACGATGACGATACCAATGCGATTCATTTGAACTCCGCGCTCTGCCAATGGATGGCCAAGATCAGGTAAGTGTTCCTGTATGGCAACATTATGTCTGTAATAGGGCAAAAAGGCCAATCTGCGGCAGCAATGGTGGCTGGCCGGGCATCAGATGCAGTGTTTTGCTGAAAATGCTGCTGCCATGTGCTAGTCAACTGCCAATTGAAAGGGCGGCATCATGCAGGTACTGGACCGGGTCAAATCGCGCCTCGACAGGCCGATCACAATGATCGGGCTGATGGGCAGTGGCAAGTCGCTTGTCGGGCGACAATTGTCTGCGGCGCTTGACCTGACATTTATTGACAGCGATCAGGTTGTTGAACAAACCGCCGGGATCAGCATCAGCGAAATATTCGAACTTGCGGGAGAAGCAAAGTTCCGCGAGATGGAACGCCGCGCCATCCGTGATGCGGTTGATGCCGGTACTGTTGTGCTGTCGGTTGGCGGCGGGGCCGTCTGCAATGCCAAAACCGCCGCACTGCTGAACAGCCGCAGCATTATTGTCTGGCTGAAGGCCAATCCTGAAACTTTGATGGCACGTATCGGATCGACCGCCAGCCGGCCTTTGCTGCAGGGCGGGGACCCGCTTGCCATCCTGCAACAACTTGCCGAAGAGCGGCAGGACGACTATGCGATTGCCGATCTGACGGTTGTAACTGACGGGATGTCGGGAAACGCGGCAAGCGATGCCGTGCTGCGCGCCCTTGACAGCCATCTGGCGGTCACATAGGCCATATTACTATGCATTCGGATTCTTCACTGACCGTCGGGCTGGGAGACCGCGCCTATGATATCATCGTGGGCCGCGACCTGCTGGCGCGCGCCGATAATCTTGCCGCTGCCCAGCTGACTGACCGCCATGTCATCATCATCACCGACAGCCAGGTGGCCGGTTATCATCTCGACAGTCTGGCCAGCGCCTGCAGCCGCGTTGCGCGCCGCTGTGACACGCTGACCATCACCGCCGGAGAAGCCAGCAAAAGCATGTCCGTGCTGTCGGTGCTGCTGGAAGATATTCTTGCGCTTGGCGTAGATCGCGGCGTTGTTCTTGTTGCGCTTGGCGGCGGTGTCGTTGGCGATCTTGCAGGGTTTGCGGCTGCCAGCCTGCTGCGCGGTGTCGATTTCATTCAGGTGCCAACTTCACTGCTGGCGCAGGTAGACAGCTCGGTCGGGGGCAAGACTGGCGTGAACGCCGCCGCCGGCAAGAATCTGATTGGCGCATTTCATCAACCGCGGCTGGTGCTTGCCGACACTGCTGTTCTGGACACGCTGCCCGACCGCGAGTTGCGCGCGGGCTATGCCGAGGTGGCAAAATACGGGCTGCTAGGCGATGCCGACTTTTTTGAATGGCTGGAGGCGCATGGCGCTGATGTGCTGACGCGCGAGCCGCAGGCCCTGAAGGACGCGATAATGACATCCTGCGCCGCCAAGGCGCGCATTGTCGAAGCTGATGAACGCGAGGCCGGCACCCGCGCGTTGCTCAATCTGGGACATACATTCGGCCATGCTCTCGAGGCAACTGCCGGCTATGATGGCAGCCTGCTGCATGGTGAGGCTGTTGCTGCCGGCATGGGACTGGCCTTTGATCTGGCGCAGCATCTGGACCTGTGCACAGGCCAGGACGCGGTGCGGGCAAAAGCCCATCTTGATGCCAGCGGCCTGCCGTTCAGCCTTGCAAGTGCGCCGGTATGCCATACATCTGTATGCGGTACATCTTCGGACGCGCTGATCCAGCTGATGCAGCGCGACAAGAAAGTTCGTGACGGGCAAATGCGCTTTGTGCTGCCACGAGGTATCGGTGACAGCTTTGTCTGTGATGACGTGCCGATTGCGGCATTGCACCATGTTCTGGAGGAAAGCCGGCAATGACCGCCGATCTTGCTCTGCTTATCGGAATAATCGTCCTGCTGATCGTGGCGTCGGCTTTCTTTTCAAGTGCCGAGACCGCGTTGACAGCTGCTTCGGATGCCCGCATGCGCCAGCTGGCCAGCAAGGGCAACCGGCGCGCCCGGCTGGTTGAACGTCTTCGCGATGACCGTGAAGGCCTTATCGGGTCAATCCTGATCGGCAATAATGCTGTCAATGTCATTGCTTCGGCGCTGGCCACATCTTTGTTTATCTCGCTGTTTGACGAGGCAGGCGTGCTGTGGGCCACCATTGTGATGACGGTTGTTCTTGTGGTTTTTGCCGAGGTCATGCCGAAAACCTATGCACTGACCTATTCCGACAAATATGCGCTTGCCATTGCGCCGCCCATTCGCGCTGTTGTCCTGATACTCAGCCCGTTGTCGGTCGGACTGCGGATGCTGGCAAACCGGCTGATCGGCAAGCGCCAGACCGATGACAGTGATCGCGAGGAAGAGCTGCGCGGCATGATCGAACTGCATGGCGCAGACGGTGATGCCGATGACCGCGAAACGCAGGCCATGCTGTCTTCTGTGCTGGATCTGAACGAAATTTCGGTCGACCAGATCATGACGCATCGGGCCGGTGTGAGCATGGTGGATGCCAATGATGACCTGGAGGCGTTGCTGCGGCGCGTGCTGGAATCCCCGCATACGCGCCACCCGATCTATTCGGGCAACCCTGACAACATTATTGGCGTTCTTCACGTCAAGGATCTGCTGCGCGCTGTTGGCCAGCATGGCAGCAGCAGTGTTGGTGGCAATGGCGGGCGCAAGCTTGTCCAGGATATCGCCAGCGACCCGTATTTCATCCCTGAGACAACGTTGCTGTTTGACCAGCTTCAAGCTTTCCGCAAGCGGCGGGAACATTTCGCCGTTGTCGTCGATGAATATGGCGATCTGCGCGGTATCGTGACGCTGGAAGATATTCTGGAAGAGATTGTTGGCGATATTGACGATGAACACGATATTGATCTTGCCGGCCTGACTGCCCAGCCTGACGGGTCGTGGATTGTTGATGGCGGCGTGACAATTCGTGATCTGAACCGGGCACTTGGATGGCAGCTTCCTGATGAAGACGCCTCGACAATCGCCGGGCTGGTATTGTTCGAAAGTCGCACCATCCCGCGCCCCGGGCAGGAATTCCGCTTTCATGATATCCGTTTCAGAATTCTGAAACGTGAGGGTCATAAGGTCACAAGCCTCAGACTTTGGAGCACAAAACATGGCTGATGCACGAACACCCTACGGCGATGATTATCCAACCGATCTCAGCCCGCCCACACCCCGCGAAGAGGTGCATAACCGGCGGATCAGCTGCAACGGCTTTGTGCGCGAGGACGGGCTGTATGATATCGAGGCGGAAATAACCGACAACAAGACCTATGCCTTTCCCACCAGTTTTCGCGGTGACGTCACGCCGGACATGTTTGTCCATCACATGAAGGTCAGGGTGACAATCAATCCTGAGCTGGAGGTTGTCGCGGCCGAGGCAGTGACCGTGGCCGGCCCCTATGCCATCTGTCCGACAGCAAATGATGTGTTCGATTCGCTGGTCGGGCTGACCATCGGGCCAGGCTGGCGGCGCCGCGTTACCGCAGCCATCGGTGGGCGCCACGGTTGCACGCACATCACGGAATTGATGGGAACGATCGGCACGATTGCCTTTCAGACGCGGTATGGTGAGGAAGCACGCAAGCGCCGCGCGCGCCTTGGCAGTGACGGGCGGGAGAGCAGCGCACAGCAAGAGGGCAGCGCCAGTGTGCTGGCAAACAGCTGCGTGGCCTACGCCACAGACTAGCCAACTTGCCGCACTGATCATCCCGGATATCAGCATTATGCGCCAAACTTGAATGCCAGGACTACATGTCGGGCTTATGAGTCGGGCTTATGTGTCAGGCTGAAAGTTCCAGCTGCAGCGCATGCACCGAACTGGCAAGTTCAGCCGCCAGAACCTTGTTGACCATCCGATGCGCCTCAACACGTGAAGCGCCGGCGAAAGCAGCTGCCTTCATACGCACCTCGAAATGCGTCTCGCCGCCTTCGCGTGAGCCGACATGGCCGGCATGCTGATAGCTGACATCACGAACGTCGATTTCTGCCGGATCAAACGCATCTTTCAGCTTTGCCGCTATGGTGTCTGCCATTGCCATATGCTATCTCCAAAGATGGGGGTTTTCATTGCCTGTACGCATCAGGCCTTTAAGATGGATCATATTATGCCACGCCCCTCCAGACCAGAGGCAAAGATCCCCGATATCAACGGGGAGCCGGAAGAAGGTGTCTCACACACCCGTATCTGCGCCGCCGACGGATGCCGGGCAGAAGCGCTGTATCGTGCGCCGAAATCGCGTGATGCGCTGCGTGATTACATCTGGTTCTGTCTTGAACATGTCCGCGCCTACAACCGGTCCTGGAACTATTATGAAGGGCTGCAGGGGGCGGCGCTGGAAGCAGAAATCCGGCGTGCCACTACCTGGGAACGTCCCAGCTGGAAGTTTGCCACCGGCAAGCCGGCAGAAGAGTTGTTCGATGATCCAATGGGGCTGTTTGATACAGACCGCGAGCGGCGGGCAAGCCATCGCACCCTCAGCCCCGAGGAACGGCGCGCCTGGAAGACGCTGAAAATGGAGCCTGTGAATGATCTTGATCAGGTGAAACAGCAATATAAAGCGCTCGCCAAGGCCAACCATCCCGACATAAATGGGGGTGACGCGGCAGCAGAAGAACGTTTAAAAGAAATCAATCTGGCCTATGACCTGATCCGCAGATCATTGCAAAGTGCTGATACACCCACCATTTCCTGACGGGAAACGGCCGCCTACGGCCCTTTTTTGAAAGAAAGACCTGTTATGCCCAACGATCAATCCATGACGCAGATGTCAGCACATCCGCTGGCTGCACCTGACACCACAATCGATGTCCGCACTGTATTTGGCCTCGATATCGATATGCAGGTGCCTGCATTTTCCGAGGGATCGGAATATGTGCCGGTCATCGATGAGGCCTACCAGTTTGACCATGATACGACGCTGGCCATTCTTGCCGGCTTCGGACATAACCGGCGGGTGATGATCCAGGGCTATCACGGCACCGGAAAATCCACTCATATCGAACAAGTGGCGGCGCGCCTCAACTGGCCCTGCATCCGGGTGAATCTGGACAGCCATATCAGCCGAATCGATCTGATCGGCAAGGACGCGATTGTTCTGCGTGATGGCAAGCAGGTCACCGAATTCCGCGAAGGCATCCTGCCATGGGCGCTGCAAAATCCTGTCGCCATCGTATTTGACGAATATGATGCCGGGCGCGCCGATGTGATGTTCGTCATCCAGCGGGTACTGGAGGTGGATGGCAAGCTGACCCTGCTCGACACCAACCGGGTGATCCATCCAAACCCCAGCTTCCGGCTGTTTGCCACCGCCAACACGGTCGGGCTTGGTGACACAACGGGCCTCTATCACGGGACACAGCAGATCAATCAGGGCCAGATGGACCGCTGGTCGATTGTGTCGACCCTTAATTACCTGCCACATGATGACGAGGTCGACATTGTTGCGGCAAAGCTGCCGGGCTATGACACCGCCGAAGGCCGGGAACAGTTGGCAGGCATGGTGCGCATGGCCGATCTGACCCGCAAGGGCTTCATGTCGGGTGATCTGTCGACTGTGATGTCACCGCGTACGGTGATCACCTGGGCTGAAAACAACATGATCTTCAATGATCTCACCACCGCCTTCCGGTTGAGCTTCCTGAATAAATGTGACGAGGTGGAACGGCCAACGGTTGCCGAATACTATCAGCGTTGCTTTGGCATTGATCTGCCGGAAGCCCCGGTCCGCCAGGCTGGCAACAGCTAGACGTTCCGATGGCGAATGATGATGCCAACCACCTGTTTCTGAAGTCGACAGCCGCGACGATGCGTGCGCTGGCCGGCGGGGTCGAACATCAGGTCAGCTATGCCGGCACCGACACCCATGTCGGCAAGGAAGATGTGCGCCTGCCCGCCCTGCCCCCACGCGCCACCCCGCAGCAGCGGGCAAGCCTGCGCGGCGCGGCAGACGGTGCAGCCCTGTGGCTGGCGCATCATGACCCGTCAACACATCGCCGCCTGTGCCCGTCACTGGATGGTGCGCGGGCGATTTTCGAATCTGCCGAGCGGGCGCGTGTCGAGGCCATCGGTGCAAATGACCTGAAAGGCGTCGGTGCCAATCTTGAAGCGGCGCTGAACCAGCGCTATGAGAACCGCCAGATTGACGCGCCCGGACAAGCTGATGAAGCTGGGATTGCCGAGGTCGTGCGGCTGATGCTGCGTGAGGAGCTCACCGGTGCACCGCCACCCAGAAACCTGTCGATGGTGATGGATCTGTGGCGTCCGTGGGTGAAAAGCCGAGCCGGTGAGTTGCTGGATGAACTTGGCCAGTCACTCGATGACCAGGAAAGTTTTGCCGAATTGTCGCGCCGCCTCATCGGCGCGCTGGAAACAGATTTGGGAGACTCAGCGTCCGATCAGGATGAGTCCGAAGATGACGGCGATGACAGTCAGGACGATGGTGACGCCGAGAGCGACCAGAATGGCGAACAGTCGGCGGTCGGCGACGACCAGAGCGAGGGCGAAGACAGCCAGTCGATGGAAGATGCCGGCGATGGCGGTACCAGCGATGATTCTGAAATGGTCGATGCTGATGGCACCGAAGATGGCATGGCTGACGGCGAATCACCACATTCCGACATGGACGGTCAGCCACAGAATCGCGGCAATACCGAAGATGCCTACCGCGTTTATGACACCCGATTTGATGAAATCGTACCGGCTGCCGAACTGTGCGATGACGATGAACTGGACCGCCTGCGCCTTATGCTCGACCGGCATATGGAAAATGTTGTCAGCATTGTCGGCAAACTTGCCAACCGGCTGCAGCGCAAGCTGATGGCGCATCAGAACCGGTCATGGGATTTCGATCTGGAAGAAGGCATTCTTGATGCTGGCCGGCTGCACCGCGTTGTTACCCAGCCGCTCAGCCCGCTTTCCTACAAGATGGAGCAGGACACAAAGTTCCGCGACACAGTGGTGACGCTGCTGCTGGATAATTCGGGTTCAATGCGGGGACGCCCCATCACCATCGCTGCGGTGACCGCCGATATTCTGGCGCGCACGCTGGAGCGCTGCGGCGTGAAGGTTGAAATTCTGGGCTTTACGACGCGCGCATGGAAAGGCGGGCAGTCGCGTGAAGCATGGCAGCAGGCTGGTAAACCGCCGCAGCCCGGGCGGCTGAACGATCTGCGGCACATCATCTACAAGCCAGCAGATGCCCCATGGCGGCGCGCCCGCAAATCACTGGGCCTGATGCTGCGTGAAGGCATTCTGAAGGAAAACATCGATGGCGAAGCGCTGATGTGGGCGCATGAAAGACTGCTGGCCCGTACCGAGGACCGGCGGATTATGCTGGTTATTTCTGACGGTGCCCCGGTCGATGATTCGACACTGTCAGTCAACAGCGGCAGCTATCTTGAAAAGCATCTGCGTGAGGTGATCGGCTATATCGAAAACCGTTCGCCAGTTGAACTGCTGGCGATCGGCATTGGCCATGATGTCACCCGCTATTACCGGCGTGCCGTGACGATCACCGATGTGGACCAGCTGGGCGGTGCGGTTGTCGGGCAGCTGACCGACCTGTTTGATGAGGATGCCAACAGGCGCAACCGCGTCGCCTGACCAATGGGCTAGACGAAGGCGGCATTGCCTGAAGCCGCATATGAAAAACCCCGCCATCAAGCGGGGTTTTTTCGTGACCTGTGCGGCATCTCTGCCACGGGTCAAGCCTGTCTGGTCAAACAGGATTTATTCAGCGCTCTGAGCGGCCATGATCTGGCGTTTCAGCTGCTGCGCCTCAACAGCCAGTTCGGCATTGCGCGCCTGCATCAGGAACGCATCCAGACCACCGTGTTTTTCAATAGTGCGCATGGCGCTTGTTGACAGGCGCAGGCTGACACGGCGGCCAAGGGCCTCGCTGTGCATGGTAGCGGACTGCAAATTGGGCAGGAAGCGACGACGCGTACGGTTGTTCGCGTGGCTGACATTATTGCCAGACATAACGGTCTTTCCTGTGATCTGACAGCGTTTGGCCATAATGGTGGCTCCCCTGTGTCTGATAATACATGTGTTCGTTCTGATGCGGCGGATGTGCCGGATCTGCGGTGCCGCTTAACGAATGAAGCGTGGGTATAGGCCAGTGACCCTGACAGGTCAAGCCTGTTTTGGCTGCAAACCGGTGAATGGCCCCGGTTTGCGGTTTAGCGAAAAATTAAACCTTTAGGTCTATTCTGCATTGATCGAAAGGATAGGTAAGCCACATGACAAATCGACATATAGTTGCCCGTGCACCAGATTTTCGCCAAGGCAGCACCCCGCGCCCTAACCCGGCCTCAACCGGTCGGCGCATGAAACGAAATGTCCGGGTTGGCGATCGCCGGACCACCATCGTGCTGGAAGCTTATGTATGGGACTGTATTGATTCCATGCTCCATCGCGAGGACGTAACGCTGGATGCCTTTTGTAATATGATTGAAGGCGTCCGCCGCAGTTCAAGCATGGCCTCGTCAGCGCGGTTGATAGTGCTGGCCTATTTCAGGCTTCTGGGACAGATCAATACACCGCCCTTTGTTGATCCCGATATCGTCAGCAAGCAGCAAAGCGGTACGCTTGAATCACCGCCGTCGCCAACTGGGCCATTGCCTGTTCTTCAGCTTGCTATCAGGCGCTTTGCGCAAGACGAAGCGCATGGTCGATAGCGGCGCCGGGGGCGGTCATCTTTCCGGTGGCGGATGCCACTGACGGGCAACCATCAGCCCGCATCAACGCATCAAGCTCGCGGATCACCCTGGCCGGCGCATCCGGCCCCTGAAGCGCGAGTGCGGTGTAAAGCTGGACAAGACTGGCACCTGCCAGAATCTTGGCATAGGCCTGTGCGCCGCTGGAAACACCACCAGCACCGATCAGGGCCGGTCCCTTGTCACCAAGATAGCGATGCATCATTGCCAGTACATCGGTCGACATGGCAAACAGCGGCGCACCTGACAGGCCGCCCTGTTCCTTGCGATGCGCCGATCGCAGGCTGTCTGGCCGCGATATCGTGGTGTTGGTGGCGATCAGCCCGTCAACCCGGTCGGCAACAGCGCGCGCGCAAATGGCCTCGATATCAGCCTCTTCCAGATCAGGTGCCAGCTTGATGAAAAGTGGCCGCTGGCAATCAGCATCGGTAAGCCCGGCACGACCGGCCTTGATCAATGCCTGCAGATTCGCGTCCGTCTGCAAGTCACGCAGGCCCGGCGTGTTCGGTGACGAGATGTTGAGCGTGATATAATCGGCATAAGGGGCAAGACAGGCAACGGCGCAGCGATAATCCTCGGTCGGGGTCTGGCTTGTCTTGTTCGCCCCGACATTGATCCCCAGCACACCTGGCAGGTCTTGCATCGTCTGCAGATTGCGCGCTGCCGCCGCCATACCCGCGCTATTGAATCCATAGCGGTTGATCACCGCCTGGTCTTCTGGCAGGCGAAACACCCGCGGGCGGGCATTGCCCGGCTGTGCATAAGGGGTGATTGTCCCGACCTCGACATGACCGAACCCCAGCTGCATCGCCCCGGCAGGACAGGCCGCATCCTTGTCAAATCCGGCAGCCAGACCAAGCGGGTTGCTGAATTTCATGCCGGCAAGACTTACCGGCATTTCGGGAAGTAAAGGGGCCGGACCAATGCCGCGATGCAGCGCGGCGACAGCGGCGCGGTGCGCGGCTTCGGGGGGCAGCAGACGCGCTGCGGCTGCAGCCAGTCGCCAGATCAAGCCACAACCTCACCATCTGCCATTTTATTTTCAGCCAGGCCGCCATCAAGTGCCTTGCGCATCAACGCAACGGACTGCGCGCGTCCATACAGTGCAAAGAACGATCCCATGCGCGGCCCTTCCGACTGACCAAGCAACACCTCATAAAGACACTGGAACCAGCCGCGCAGATTTTCATATCCTGCCGCCTTGCCAGTGGCATACACAGCCGACTGGATCGCCTCTGCATCGGCATCCGGGTCCAGCCCTTCGATCGCCTCTATCAGGGCGGCAATATGCGCTGCCTCATCGGTTTCCGGCTGACGGTAGATTTTGTTGGGCCGAACGCGGTCCTGATAGTAGTTCACCGCATAGCCGATCATCCGGTCCAGTTCCGGATGCGTCTGCGGGCTGACCCCCGGCACATAATCGCTGACATAGCGCCAGACGATATCGGGGGTTTCAGCAAGACAGACAGAGGCCAGATTCAACAGCAGTGAATAGCTGACAGGCAGGCTGTCGGCAGACGGCACAGTCCCATGGATATGCCATGCCGGGTTTTCCAGCACATCTTCCAGAGACTGGTCACTCGCCTTGGCGCGATGCTGGTAATATTCATCGACCGTCTTGGGGATGACATCAAAATGCAGGCGCTTGGCGCGTCTTGGCTGGGCATACATGAACAGTGACAGCGATTCCGGACTGCCATAACGCAGCCATTCCTCGACGCTCAACCCGTTGCCCTTTGACTTGGATATCTTTTCGCCCGCCGCATCCAGAAACAGCTCATATGAAATGCCGCTCGGCGGATTTCCGCCAAGGGCGCGACAGATTTTCGAGGACTGACGCACCGAATCGATCAGATCCTTTCCTGCCATTTCGTAATCGACGCCCAGCACGAACCAGCGCATGGCCCAGTCGGCCTTCCATTGCAGCTTGCACGCCCCGCCCAGAACCGAACTTTCGATCTCGGCACCAGTTTCAGGATGCAGATAGGTGATGGCATCACGCTCGGGATGGGTGGCAATCACCTTGGCCTGCAGCACCTGTCCGCTGTCCGGACATACCGGAAAGAACGGGCTGTAGGTCTCGCGGCGTTCCGGTCCCAGCGTTGGCAGCATAATGTCCATAATGGCGTCATAACGGGCCAACAGCGCGCGCAGGCCATCATCAAACTGGCCCGCCTTGTAACAGTCGGTCGCACTGATGAATTCATATTCAAACCCGAAGGAATCCAGAAAGGCCTGCAGCCGGGCATTATTGTGCGCACCAAAGGATGAATGCGTTCCGAACGGATCTTTCACAGCCGTCAACGGCATGCCCAGATAGGGGCGCAGCGCCTTGCCATTGGGGATATTGTCCGGCACCTTGCGCAGCCCGTCCATATCGTCAGAAAAGCACACAAGACGGGTTTTTGCGCCGGTCAGCACTTCATAGGCGTGGCGTACCATGGTGGTGCGCACCACCTCGCCAAAGGTGCCGATATGCGGCAGACCAGACGGCCCATAACCGGTTTCAAACAGCACCTCGCCATTGCCACCAGACGCCTCGACCCGTTTAGCAAGATCGCGGGCCTCGGCAAAGGTCCATGCCTTTGCACGGCTGGCGATGTCTTGCATTTCGGCTGAAGTCTTGGTCATGGCCAAAGGCCCCCGGTCTGTCATGGATGCGTGCCGCCCTGACGCGGCGCGCGTATCTATGCCGCAAAACGGAAATCTAGGCAAGCAATAGGCCATAGGTCATTTTGGCCCGGGCGGCATTCCTGTCTGGATGACACCCCGAATTGCCGCTATATCATATCGCATGCAGAATCCCCCGCATGATCCGCCGCGACCAGACCCTGCGCCGCCCGCAAACGGTCCTTCCGGCGACAATGGCCAGTTCTCTGACAATGGCCCGGTCACGAGCAATGGTCTGGCCCTTGGCGAGGTCATTACCGTTCCCGATCTTCATGCCGCACCGGTGTTCTATCCATCAGGTACGCGGCTGATCTGGATTTCAGAGGCGGGCGAGATATCGGATATCAGGCGCGAGACAGCCGCCACGCGGCTGCAATCTGGTGTGGTTGTGCTGTGTCACCGGCGCTGGAGCGAGGCCCGTGCCAACACCGAGATCAAGGTTTGCCTTGACGTGATGGAGTTGTTTGCCTTTGCAAGGCCGGCCCGTTTTTGTCTGCCGACACCGCGCGGGCTTGCGGCCCAGCTTGGCCTTGCGGTGCCGCAATCGGGTGAAGATATGGCAGCGCTGTTACCGCGTGCCGCGTTCATGCTGCTGGACGAGCTGGCTGACGCCGCCCCTGCCGTGCGCCGCGAGGCTGGTGCCATTGCCACCATGATGACCGTTTCAGGATGGCCATGGGGACCGGTCATTCTGGCCCATCTTGGTCTGCCGATGCCGCGCCCCGGCCCGCCAGACGGGCGGCAGGCGGCCATCTTCTCGCGCCTTGCCGAATATACCGACTTTACCCCGACCGCCCCGCCCGGCACCAATCCCGTATTGCCCGAAGCGGCGCGTGAACGCCTTGCTGGCATGCTGGGCAGCCATTCAGAGATGCGCAGCACACAAGCCGATTATGCGGCGGCGCTTGCCACCGGTTTCGATATGCCCGATGCCGGCCCGGCTCCTGCCATGGTGCTTGCCGAAGCAGGCACCGGAACCGGCAAAACTCTTGGATATCTGGCACCGGCCACCTTGTGGGCAGAAAAGAACGGGGCGGCGGTGTGGATTTCAACTTACACCCGCACGCTGCAGCATCAGGTGGCATCGGAATTGACCCGTCTCTATCCCGATCCGGCGGAATGGGCGCGCAAGGTGGTGATTCGCAAAGGCCGCGAGAATTATCTCTGTCTTCTCAATCTTGAGGAAGCCCTTGGCAATCTGGGCGGTGCCCCGCGCCGCGGCACGGCACTGGGTCTGATGGCGCGTTGGGCCGGGGCCACTGGCGACGGCGATTTGACAGGCCCGACCTTCCCGGCCTGGCTGACGGATCTGGTTGGTCGGCCGCAGACTGTCGGGCTGGCCGACCGGCGCGGCGAATGTATTCACAGCGCCTGTGCGCATTACAATCGCTGTTTTGTGGAAAAGTCAGTGCGCCGGTCAAAGCGTGCCGACATCGTGATCAGCAATCACGCGCTGGTCATGGTCAATGCAGCCTATGCGCCGCCCGGCGATGCCAGCAGCGACCGGCGACGTCCCACCCGCTATGTCTTTGATGAGGGGCATCATGTGTTTGATGCCGCGGACAGCGCCTTTTCGCTTTATCTCAGCGCACAGGAAAGCGCCGAACTGCGCCATTGGATTCGCGGGGCCGAGGACGGACGACGCGGCCGGGCCCGTGGGCTGCGCCGCCGGCTGGAAGATCTGATTGCCGATGATCCGGCAGCCCTTGCTGATCTGGAAGCAGCCCTTGAGGCAGCGCGCGATCTGCCCGGTCAGGGCTGGCAGAAACGGATCAGTGCTGCACAACCACTGGGCCCGGCAGAACGTTTCTTCATGACCGTGCGACACTCGCTCTATGCCCGCGTTGAGGACAGCGCCAGCCCCTATGATTTGCAGGCGCATCTGCATCCGGCTGCCAGCGATGTGGCCGATGCCGCCGCACCGCTTGCCGAATCCCTGTCACGGCTTGGCGTGCCGCTACGCGCACTGGCTGCGCGTCTGAAATCGATTCTTGATGACAATGCCGACACATTGGAAAGCACCGAGCGGGCACGCCTTGAGGGTGCCATTCGCGGGCTGGAATTGCGCGCTGCGGGCCCTGTATCTGGCTGGCAGGCGCTGCTCGACAGCACGGTGAAAGGACCGGCCGACGGCTTTGTCGACTGGATGCAGATCGACCGGATCGATGGCAGCGACCGTGATGTGGGGCTTGCCCGTCACTGGCTGGACCCGACGGTGCCCTTCGCCAGCATGGTACTGGAACCGTCACACGGCGTTGCCATCACCTCGGCAACCTTGCGAGACCCGTTGCTGCCAGCATCCGGCAGCAAGGCAAAAGAATCCCCGCCTGAAGCCACACAGGCAGGGTCATCACAGCCAAATCCGTGGGAGTCAGCGCTGGTGATGACAGGGGCAGCCCATCTTGAGCATGCGGCGATGCGGGCAGCCTTTGACTCACCTTTCAATTATGCTGACCAGACCCGCATTCTGATCGTCAATGATATCGAACGCGAACGCCCGCAAGCCACCGCCGCGGCCATGGCCGCGCTGATGGTCGCAGCGGGTGGTGGCGGGCTGGGTCTGTTTACGGCCATTCGCCGGTTGCGCGCCACCCATCCCGAACTGGTGAAGCGTCTGGAAGCCGAAGGTCTGCCGCTCTATGCCCAGCATGTTGACCGGATGAATCTGCAAACCCTGTTGCAGATTTTTCGCGAGGAACCGCATTCATGCCTGTTGGGAACCGATGCTGTGCGCGACGGGATTGATGTGCCGGGCGAAGCGCTGCGCCTGATTATCTTTGACCGCATGCCATGGCCGCGGGCCGACATTCTGTTCAAGGCGCGCGCCGAATGGCAGGGACGCGAAGCGTGGGTGGACCGGGTGGCCCGCCTGAAACTGCGACAGGCATTTGGCCGACTGATCCGGCGCGCCACCGACCGCGGCGTTTTCGTGATGCTGGACAGCCGCCTGCCCACCCGCCTGACAAGCGCCTTTCCGCCTGATGCCCCAATCGAGCGCGTTGGCCTTGCCGATGCCGTGCGCATCACCGGAGAATTTTTGAAGGATCAGTAAAATCTGCCACGACCAGCTTTGTTGACATCAAGAATGATTGCATCTAAATCTATCATCATGATAGGTCAACTAGAGAGATTGGTGGGTTAAACGTAGCTGGCATCTGTTTTCGATCTCGACAAAACAAGCGAGAACAGATGTGAAGCAGTCCTTGACGCCCAGCGTGGCCACAGAAAAAATCCGGACGCTTGCAAGTGATGACAATGCAAACTGGTGGACAACCGACCATTACAAAAAACAGCTGAACGAACGGGATACAATATCTTCCGACATCAAGCAGCTTCTTCGTACCGGGTATGTATACGCGGAAGGCACTGAATCTTCGGTATCCGGACTTTGGAAGTACCGGATGGAAGGCAAAACGCCAAATTCAAACAACAGAACAATTGTTGTTGTTGTCATTCCGGATTTTTCAGACAGGTCGATAAAATTTGTCACAGTCTTTTGGCGGGACAGCGACGGGTGACCCATCTTTCAACATGTAAACTGGAGCGATCAAATGGCAATTGCTGATTACCATTACACAGAGTGCGGATTGGACAATGTCATTATCCGTAACGCAAACTTTGTGTCAGAGGATCACGATGGCGAACCCGTCGTGTGCATCCAGTCTGTCGGCATGCTGCACAAGGCAATTGCCGAAGGGCGCATCAATCAGTCAGGAACCTTGAATGGCCAGGAAATTCGATTCCTCAGAACCGAAATGGGGATGACCCAGAGCGAGCTGGCTGAATTAGTGAATCGCGACACACAGTCGGTCGGCCGCTGGGAACGGAATGAAATAGTGCTGGAGCCGACAATTGACATATTGCTGCGTCAGCTGGCGGCCGAACGGCTTGAGCTGGCGTTGGAAGGCAGCATAACGTCACTCATCCGGCTTGCGCGGCATAAAGCCACCCAGGCACAGATCACGATTGAAAAGACAACTGACGCGAAAAGACCATATGCACCTGCCACCTGATCCCGAAAACAAAAAAGGCCGGAGGGTATATCCCTCCGGCCTGACATTTTTCATGACAAGGGGTGGGGCTAGAAGCCCATACCACCCATACCGCCCATGCCGCCCATATCAGGGGCCGCTGGCGCAGCTTCCTTCGGCTCTGGCTTGTCGGCAACCATGGCTTCGGTAGTGATCAGCAGCGCTGCCACCGATGCTGCATTCTGCAGCGACGAGCGGACAACTTTTGTCGGGTCGATCACACCAGCCTTGACCATGTCGGTAAAGGTGCCGGATACGGCATCATAACCTTCATTTTCCTTGCTGCTTTCCATCAGCTTGCCAACGATGACCGAACCTTCAGCACCAGCGTTTTCAGCGATGTTGCGGGCCGGGGCCTGCAGGGCACGGCGCACGATCTCGACACCAACTTCCTGATCCCGGTTTGCCGGACTCAGACCGTCAAGTGCGCTGATCGCCTTGACGAGGGCCACACCGCCACCAGGGACGATGCCTTCCTCGACAGCCGCACGTGTAGCATGCATGGCATCATCGACGCGGTCCTTGCGTTCCTTGACCTCAACCTCGGTTGCACCACCAACACGAATGACGGCAACACCGCCGGCCAGCTTTGCAAGACGCTCCTGCAGCTTTTCACGATCATAGTCCGAAGATGTGTCTTCGGCCTGTGCGCGGATCTGGTTACAACGAGCCTCGATCTCGGCCTTTTCACCGATACCGTCTACGATGGTTGTTTCATCCTTGGTGATCTCGACGCGCTTGGCCGAACCGAGCATCTCAAGGGTCATGCCGTCGAGCGAAATGCCGACTTCCTCTGAGATCACGGTGCCTTTGGTCAGGATCGCAAGATCTTCCAGCATTGCCTTGCGACGATCACCAAAGCCAGGCGCCTTCACCGCGGCAACCTTCAGACCGCCACGCAGGCGGTTGACGACGAGTGTGGCCAGAGCCTCACCTTCGATGTCTTCGGCAATGATCAGCAGCGGACGACCTGACTGCACAACCTTTTCAAGGATCGGCAGCATGTCCTGCAGGTTCGAGAGCTTCTTCTCGTGCAGCAGGATATACGGGTCTTCCAGTGTAGCGCGCATCTTGTCAGCGTCGGTCACGAAGTAAGGTGACAGATAACCGCGGTCGAACTGCATGCCTTCAACAACATCAAGCTCAGTATCGAGGCTCTTTGCTTCCTCGACAGTGATCACACCTTCGTTGCCCACACGCTCCATGGCCTCGGCAATCATCTTGCCGATTTCTTCTTCGCCATTCGCCGAGATGGTGCCAACCTGCGCAACCTCGTCAGAGGTGGAGATTTTCTTCGAACGCGCTTCCAGGTATGCGACGACGGCTTCAACAGACATGTCGATGCCGCGCTTCAGATCCATCGGGTTCATGCCGGCAGCAACGGCGCGCGCGCCTTCCTGGGCAATCGACTGGGCCAGAACGGTGGCAGTGGTGGTGCCGTCACCGGCAACATCATTGGCCTTCGAGGCCACTTCACGCACCATCTGTGCGCCCATGTTCTGGAACTTGTCCTTCAGCTCGATGTCTTTGGCAACGGTAACACCGTCCTTGGTGATGCGCGGTGCGCCAAAAGACTTTTCGAGAACGACGTTACGGCCCTTGGGACCGAGGGTTACCTTTACGGCATTCGCCAGCGTATCAACGCCTTCAAGCATGCGGGTTCTGGCGTCAGAGCCGAATTTGACTTCCTTGGCAGCCATTGTGTTTCATCCTTCTATTAGAGTTCAGTCAAGACGATAGAGAGCGGGAAATCAGTCGATGATTCCCATGATGTCGGATTCTTTCATGATCAGATAATCATGACCGTCGATCTTGACTTCGGTTCCCGACCATTTGCCAAACAGGATGCTGTCGCCAGCCTTGACGTCGAGCGGCTGTACCTTGCCTTGCTCGTCACGCGCACCTGCGCCAACAGCAACAACCTTGCCCTCCATGGGCTTTTCCTTGGCCGTGTCAGGAATGATAATGCCGCCAGCGGTCTTTTCTTCCGATTCCAAACGCTGAACCAGCACACGGTCGTGAAGGGGCCTGAATTTCATGCCTCTTTCTCCTCCAGTTGAATTGCAATTTAACGTGCTGGCACTCCCTGGTAGCGAGTGCCAATTTGCACATCGGTTAATTGGGCCCAAGGCCCAGCAATGTCAAGCAGATAGCTAAAAAAAGATGGCGGTGGATGCGTTCTAGGCAACACCCAGCTTTTGCTGCAGTGATGAAGACGAGGTCGTGTACTGGAAGCGAATCTTTTTGTCGGGGTGGACGATACCATGGGCGGCGTGCGCCATCAGCGCGGCCTCGTGAAATCCTGACAGGATAAGCTTGAGCTTGCCGGGGTAGTGATTGATATCGCCAATCGCGAAAATTGACGGCTCCGATGTCTCGAAACGCTCGGTATCTACCGGTATCAGGTTCTCCTCAAGATTGAGCCCGAAATCGGCAATCGGGCCCAGCTTCATCGTCAGCCCATAAAATGGCAGCAAGACATCAGCAGCCAGCGCGTCCGGCGCATCGCCGCCAGCCTGCTGCACCAACACATTCTGCAAGACACCATCATTGCCCTCGAGGCCTTTCAGCTGGCCAATATGCAAGGTCACGCGACCGGCATCAACAAGTGCCCGCATCTTGGCAACCGTATCCGGTGCGGCGCGAAAATCATCGCGCCGATGCACCAGTGTCACCGATTCGGCAATATCAACAAGGTTCACAGTCCAGTCGAGGGCCGAATCACCGCCGCCGGCAATCACCAGCCTCTTGCCCGCCAGCTTGTCGCGCTGACGCACCGCATATTGCACCGCGCCGCTGGCCTCGAACGCATCCAGATCGGTAAGTGGCGGCCGCTTTGGAACGAACGATCCGCCGCCGGCTGCAATCACAACCACGGGGGCGGTAATATGCGTGCCTTCATTGGTCGTCAGCAACCAGCTGCCATCTTCACGCTTTTCCAGCGCCTCGGCCATCTGCCCATAATGAAAGACCGGCTCGAACGGCGCGATCTGTTCCATCAACCTGTCGGTCAGTTCCTGTCCGGTACAAACAGGCAGCGCAGGAATGTCATAGATCGGCTTTTCCGGATACAGCTCAGCGCACTGGCCGCCGGGCTTGTCCAGAATATCGACAAGGTGACAGCGCAGGTCCAGAAGTCCCAGCTCGAACACCGCAAACAGGCCGCACGGGCCTGCACCGATAATAATGATGTCGGTCTTCTGGATATCAGCCATGACAGTATCGCCGTTAGGTCTAGGGGTGGGTTATGCCGTTTGTTCCGGAACAAGGGCTTGCGCTGCAGTGACACAGCAAATGCAGACACACACATAGCGGCGTGTGTGCCGCGGGACAAGGGGTTAGGGTGTCGCGCTGCGGCTTGCGGGCGTTGACAATACGCGTTGCATCGGTGGTGGTGACAGGGCCAGAGAGCGCCGCCATTGGGTCTCGGTTATCCTGTCAATCTCAACATGGGTGAACCCGCACCGGCGCAGATAATCAGCCTGATCGGGAATCAGGTGACCGCAGGCCAGAAGCTTGTCACGATAGCCAACTATCTCACGAAGATGGCGCGCCAGAGTAAAGCCGCGGCCATCGGAAAAAGAGGCAAAGTATATACTGACAGGTGGCTGCAGCCTTCCCGCACCGTCGGTTGGCAGATCAGCCAGATCAGCCAGTGACCCGCTTGCCTCTAGGGCGTTGGTGCGCTGGCCAGCGCGTGCCGATCTGCCGCTTTGCAGGTCGAACCAGACGCTGTGTCGGTGCGGTTCAGTCGTCGCCATAGACAGCCTGTTTGAACGGCGTCAGCCCGACGCGAAGCAGATGATCAGCAAAGCGTTCATCCCTCTCTCTGCCAGCCAGATAGACATTCACAATTTCCTCGATCACTGCCGGCACCTCATCCTCGGCAAAAGAAGGTCCGATGATCCGGCCAATGGCCGCCGCCTCGTCGGCGCGCCCACCAAGCGAAATCTGGTAATGTTCCACACCCTTCTTGTTCACGCCCAGAATACCGATATCGGCGGCATGATGATGCCCGCAGGCATTGATGCAGCCCGAAATGTTCAATCGCAACTTTCCGATTTCGGCCCGCCGGTCAGGATCGGGAAAGCGCTGAAAAATCTTCTCGGCAAGCGGCAGTGACCTGGCATTGGCAAGATTGCAATAATCCAGCCCCGGGCAGGCAATCATATCGCTGATCAGCCCTTCCTCAGCCCCGGCAAGCCCAGCTTTCAGCGCGTCTTCGAACAGCGCGGTCAGTTGATCGCGCCGCACATGCGGGATGATGATGTTCTGCGTATAGGTGACACGCAATTCACCACGACCATATGTTTCAGCCAGTGACGCCATCACCTCCATTTCCGACGCCGCGGCATCACCGGGCGGCCTGCCGGCAGATTTCAGCGACAGGCTGACATTGGCATAGCCTTGTGTGTGATGCGGCATGACATTGCTACGATACCAGCGGGCAAATGCCGGATTATCACGCGCCGCCCTGGCCAGCGCCGCCCTGGCCGATGCAGCAGCCGGCAAATCAACCGGGGCGAAGTAACCGGCGATGCGTCGATATTCGGACAAAGGCAGATCAATTGTGGTGTCCTTTGTCACCTGCCATTCATTATTCACCGCCTCGCCAAAACTTTCGATTCCCATGTCATCGACAAGAATTTTGATCCGTGCCTTGTAGATGTTATCGCGGCGACCAGCGGCGTTATAGACCCGCATGATAGATTCCAGATAGGACAGCAAGTGCCGTGCAGGAATGAAATGGGCCAGCTTGCGCGCCACCCGCGGCGTGCGCCCCTGACCACCGCCAACAAACACGCGAAAACCGGTCTCACCATTTCTGCTCAGCGCAAGGCGCAGGCCGATATCATGGAAGGCTGTTGCTGCCCGGTCCTCGGCCCCGGCTGAAATGGCAATCTTGAATTTGCGCGGCAGAAAGGCAAATTCAGGGTGCAGCGTCGACCATTGGCGAATGATTTCGGCCCAGATACGCGGATCCTGCACTTCATCATGCGCCGCCCCGGCCAGCGGGTCAGAGGTCACATTGCGGATGCAATTCCCTGATGTCTGGATGGCATGCATGTCAAAACTGGCAAGCCTGTCCAGAATGTCAGGCGCTTCAACAAGTTTGATCCAGTTGAACTGGATATTCTGGCGGGTGGTAAAATGACCAAATCCGCGGTCGAAATCGCGCGCAATCCCCGCCAGCCCGCGCATCTGATGGCTGGACAATACCCCGTAAGGAATGGCGACGCGCAACATATAGGCGTGCAGCTGCAGATACAGACCGTTTTGCAAGCGCAGCGGCTTGAATTCATCCTCGGTAAGGTCGCCGCGAAGACGGCGTTCAACCTGATCGCGAAACTGCGCCGCACGCATGGCAACAAACTGCCGGTCAAAGGAATCATAATGATAGATTGATGGTACCGTGAGCATCGCCCTTGCACCCGGTGGCAACACCTCATTTACCCGGCTATCAGTTGGTGGCAGGATGCTGGGGCCTTGCGCAGCACGGATCATCTCGCGTGCCGATGCCTCGCCGCCCGTATCCACCGCAACCTCATAAGCGGCGACAATCTCATCGGATTGTTCGGCGGTATTGACGATATCGCGCGCGGCAATGATCGCCTCATCATCGAACTTTCCGGCAAGTCGCACATCCTCGGTCCAGGACAGATCATGGGTCAGCCAGACAACCGATCCGGACTCCAGCCTGTTGGCAGTAAACGTCACAACACTCATGCCGATATCCCCGCTCTGGCGGTACGGTCTATTCCGTCATTGGTCAGGATCACCACATCAAGACCTCTGGCGAGCCGCTCATCAGCCAGTTTGCGCCGCGCTTTTGGCGCGGCAGCCAGAAGCTCCACCTCGCGGCGGGCTATCGACAACATGGCTGGTGGCCTGCCTTGCGGATGGATGATCACATCGGCATTGCGGATCGCCTCGGCGGCAGGTCGTGGCAGATGATCCGGATCATCATGGCCAGACTCAATCACACGCAACCTGCCACTCCCGCTGGCCGGCTGTGTGGTCAGCCTTGCAATCACCCAGCTGTCGGCCTGCACGGAATCACCATCGATGATGCGTGCACCGATATCACTCTCGATGATCTGATGCTGAAGGCCGCGCCGTCTGGCTGCCGGAAGATGGCGAAGCCGATGCCGGATACGATTCAGATACGTGGCAAGCCGGCCATATCCCGTCGGCAGCATATCCTCAAGCCGTGCGCGAAGCCGCTGCGCCAGGACCGGCGAAAACCCGCTTGTGGAAATTGCCACCGTTACCGGATCACGTTCAACAATCGCCCCGAGATAAAAACTGCAGAGGTGCGGGCAGTCAGGAACATTCACCGGTATACCTGCGTCGCGGGCGACGGTTGCAAGGCGCGTGTTTAACGCTTGATCCCCTGTTTCGATGATGATCAGCGGACGCCCACGAAACAGACTGTCAGCGGCCTGCAATGCGATGCCGGTAATATGACGCATCTGGGGGTGGCGCAATTCACCGGGCGCCAAGTCCATCCCGTTAACAAGATCGACCACTGGCGCGAACCTGGCAAGAAGACGGATTTTGGCCGCAAGACCATGGTCGGCACCGACGACAAGCGGCGCGGCACTGCCAAGGTCCATAAATATGGGAAAGCACTGTGCCATCTGATCTTATCCCCTTATCTGTCTGTTTTGTTGTCTGGCTGTTTCGTTGTCTGGCTGTTTCGTCTCGGCGTGCAGGAACAACTGTCAGATGTGAGGCTATGAGCGGCCAACGGGAAAGCAAGGGGGAAACCCGCTACCAGAAAAAACATTTCCCGCTGGCCTGTGCTCACGATGATAACTTTGCCTGATCGCGCCATTTTTCGCGATTTGACTTCACCGGCGCGGCGCATGGCCAGGCACGGTGCCCGCCAGATGAACCGGCGACAGAAATCTGCGTGATGCGGCATTTCTGACGATTTGCAAGCCGGGGTCCTGCTTGCTATACCGCCTCTGCGGATGAGGGCCGTCTCACGCGCATGTTTCGGGGAACCACGATGTTGTCATATATGTCTGCAAGCGAGGTTGCAAACCGCGCGCCGATGGCGAAGCGGACCGACAATCTTGCGTTCTGGTGGTTGCTGGCGATGGCCTTGCTGGTGGCCATCATGGTTGTGATTGGCGGTATTACGCGCCTGACCGGCAGCGGGCTGTCGATGGTGGAATGGCGTCCCTTGATGGGAACATTGCCACCGCTGACAGCAGCCGAGTGGGAGCGTGTCTACGCGCTTTACATTGCCTCGCCAGAATATGAATCCTTCAATTTCGGCATGGACATGGCCGGCTTCAAACAGATTTTCTTCTGGGAATATTTCCACCGATTGTGGGGACGGCTTCTGGGTGTTGCGTTTGTCGGACCACTGTTGTTCCTGATGCTGACCAAGCGGGTCCCGAACGGCTTCGGTGGCCGGCTGCTGCTTCTGCTTGTGCTTGGTGGTACACAAGGGGTGATCGGCTGGTGGATGGTAAAATCAGGGCTGTCAGATGATGCCACCGTATCGCAATACAGACTGGCAACACATCTTGGCATGGCGCTTGTGATCTTTTCCTTGCTGATATGGACCGCCCTTGATATCCGCCACGGACGGGCAGGATTGCCGCGCGGGCTAGGGTTTGGTGCGCTGGCGGTTGTTGCCGTGACCATTCTTGCCGGCGCATTGGTCGCCGGAATGGATGCCGGCCTTCTCTATAATGAATATCCGTTGATGGGCAGCGGTCTGGTACCGGTGGAATATGGCGATGACGGCGTCATGGATGCCTTTGAGAACCCGGCCTCGGCGCAGTTTCATCATCGCTGGATTGCGGTGCTGGCGATGCTGACAGTTCTGGCATTCGGCCTGCGCGCCATGCGCCATCACACCAGCCGCCTTCCGGGCATGCTGGCCATGATGATGGTGCTGGTCCAGTTCGGGCTGGGCATCACCGTGCTGTTGCAGGGCGTGCCAGTATCGCTGGGTGGTTTGCACCAGGCCGGTGCAGTTGTTCTGCTGGGCCTGACGCTCTGGACAGTGCACCGGTTCCCTGCCTGAGCAGGCTTGCCGTCAGGCCGGCTGTCAGGTCTTTTTGGGAACTGGCGCGCGGCGGATATGCAGTTCAGCAAGCGCGGCATCATCAACCGATGACGGCGCGGCCATCATCAAATCCTCAGCCTTGCCGTTCATCGGGAACAGAATGATCTCGCGAATATTTGGCTCATCGGCAATCAGCATCACGATGCGGTCAATGCCGGGCGCAATGCCACCGTGCGGCGGGGCGCCAAACCGGAACGCATTGATCATCGCCGGGAACTTCTCATCGACAACGCTGGCGTCATAACCGGCAATCTCGAAAGCCTTGTACATCACCTCGGGCAGATGATTCCTGATCGCACCTGATGACAGCTCGACCCCGTTGCAAACCAGATCATACTGCCAGGCATTGATTGTCAGCGGGTCTTGTTCTTCCAGCGCCTTCAACCCGCCCTGCGGCATGGAAAAGGGGTTGTGCGAGAAATCAATCCTGCCGGTTGTCTCATCGCGTTCGAACATCGGAAAATCGACAATCCAGGCAAATCTGAATACGTCAGGATCGATCAGACCCTGCTCCTCGCCAATACGAACCCGCGCGCGGCCAGCCAGTGTCGCAGCATCAGATTCGGCAGCGCAGGCAAAGAACACCGCATCGCCATCACCAACACCGGTTGCCTGTCTGATTTCCTCGGCCTTTTCCGGTCCCAGCGCTTTGGCCACCGGTCCACGTGCCTCACCCTCACCATAGATGATATAGCCCATCCCCGGCGCACCTTCGGACTGGGCCCAGCTGTTCATCCTGTCAGCAATAGCACGGCTGCCACATTTGGGACCCGGCACAGCGCGCACCACAGACCCGTTATCAACAGCCTTGGCAAAGATTGAAAAGCCTGACCCGCGGAAGATATCGGTAACGTCGCAAATCTCGATCGGGATCCGCAAATCGGGCTTGTCATTGCCGTATTTCAGCATTGAGTCAGCAAAGGGGATATGGACGAATTCCTGATCCACCGCCTTGTCGGAAAATTCTTCAAACACGCCGCGGATGACCGGTTCCACCGCATCAAATACGTCCTGCTGTTCAACAAAGCTCATCTCAAGGTCGAGCTGATAGAATTCACCCGGGCTGCGATCGGCCCGGCTGTCTTCGTCGCGGAAGCAGGGCGCAATCTGGAAATAGCGGTCAAAACCCGACACCATGACCAGCTGTTTGAATTGTTGCGGTGCCTGCGGCAGGGCATAGAACTTGCCGGGGTGCAGGCGCGCCGGAACCAGAAAGTCACGCGCGCCTTCGGGGGATGATGCTGTCAGGATCGGTGTCTGAAATTCGGTAAAATCCTGCGCCACCATGCGCGCCCGGATGGACTGGATGATGCTGGCACGCAGCATGATATTGTCATGCGGACGCGTCCGGCGCAGATCAAGATAGCGATAGCGCAGGCGCGTTTCCTCGCCAGAATCCGTATCCGAATTGACCTGCAAAGGCAGGGTGTCTGCTGCGGATTGCACATCGAAGGATTCGATACGCACCTCGATGTGGCCGGTTGGCAATGCGGTGTTGATCGTCTCGTCACTGCGCTTCAACACCGTGCCAGTGATGGTCACCACCGATTCAAGCCGCGTCACCTCGACCGCAGCGAATGTATCATCGGAGGAATCTGCCACGCATTGTGTCAGCCCGTAATGATCGCGCAGATCAACAAAAACCAGCTGGCCATGGTCACGCTTGCGATTGATCCAGCCGGACAGGCGCACGGTCTGGCCAACATGCGCTTCGGTCAGCGCGCCACAGGTGTGTGAGCGGAAGGCGTGCATTATAGAAACTCCAGCTTGGACAAGGGTCAGGGTAGCGGCCATCCGGCCCGAAATCGCGCGCAGTATGCAAATAATGCCGGGCTTCCGCAACTGGCTTCCGCACCCGGCTTGTCAGGCAAGGTCAGATGTCTTGGCGGCGGCGTGAACGGCGGCGTCCGCCGGTCCGTTTTCCATCATTGTGATCGGTGGTGTTCGCCAGGTCCTTCCATGCCGTTCCCAATGCCGCATCAACGCGGCCCTGATCGAACGGACGCTGCGGTGTCGATACCAGCGCGGCGCGCATCGCCGCCACGTGATCGGGGGTCGTTCCGCAACATCCACCAATGATCCGGACCCCGGCATCGCGCGCAAGGCAGGCGTAGTCTGCCATCAATTCAGGGGTGCCGTGATAATGGATCGCGCCATCCAGATAGGCGGGAATGCCGCAATTGCCCTTGGCGATTACCGGTACGCTGGCGGTGGCCATGATCCCGGACACCGAATGCAGCAATTCGGCCGGCCCAATACCGCAGTTTGCCCCTACATAATCAGCGCCGAAGCTGATTGACTGGCTGGCAAAGTCAGCCGGGGTGACCCCCATCATCGAGCGCGCCGCCGTATCAAATGTCATGCAGGATGCAGCAGGCAGGCCAACAGCCGAAGCTGCTTCTATTGCCGCACTTACTTCTTCGAGTGATGACATCGTCTCAATCCACAACAGATCAACACCGCCAGCAGCCAGCGCTTCGGCCTGTTCGGTAAAGGCAGCCAGCGCATCAGCGTGATCCAGCGCGCCCATCGGTGCGAACAGCTCGCCGGTTGGGCCGATTGATCCGGCGACAACAATCTCGTGTCCATGCCTGTCACGGCCGCTATCAGCCGCATGGCAGGCCAGTTTCGCCGCCGCCAGATTCAGCTCACCAACCCGGTCCTGCGCTGCATGAAGCCGCAGCCGATGCGCCGTACCACCAAACGAATTGGTCAGGATCAGTTGTGAGCCAGCATCAATGAACGAGGTGTGCAGCGCGGTAATATCCTCTGGCCGCTCAACATTCCATAATTCGGGGGGATAGCCTGTTTCAAGGCCGGCCTGAAACAGGTTGGTGCCGGTGGCGCCGTCAGCAAGGACCCAGCCTGTTGTCTCAAGGATGGTGTTAAGTCGGGATGTATTCATAGTCTGGGCTGTCATTCCATTGCGGGCGGTCAATATCCTGCCTGCTGTTATTGTGGCCTGACCAAATCAGGCGCGCCGCCGTATCGGGCGCCGCCTGACGCCAGTGGCATCCTGTCGGCGCTGACGCAGATCATCGAGCAGGTCACGCTGCGCATCGGCGGACATATCCCGCCACGCAGCGATTTCACTACGGGTGCGATGACAACCGAGGCAATTACCAGTCACCGGATCGATCTGGCAGACCGAAACGCAAGGTGATGGCAGAGCCTGTTCAAAAGAAGAAGACACCAGAGTTTTTCCTGTCATGCAGCGGCGACGCGACTTTCGCTGCGCCGCACCACATCCGGCAGCCTTGCCTAGGCGGCAACACTTTCACCGTCACCGAGAATGGCCTCGTTTAAGGCCTCCAGTCCAGCCTCGAAAGCGTCCTTGGTGGCAACAACAAGCGTCCTCTCAACACCGACACCGGTATCCTCGGCGATAGCGGGTGCCGCGATGTCGACAAGATCCAGAAGCTGTGTGCCATCACCAAGCGTCAGTACCGGCATGTTTTCACGCGTAAAGGCACGGATGATCCGCTTGGCATGCGCCTCGCCCGACAATGTAGTGACATGGCGTTCGCCCGTCGGGATAATCAGCGCGTCATAGTCGATTGCGAGCGTCGTCGACAATGTGGCATCGGCAGGATAAGACATGCCCCAGCTGCTTCCATTCCAGGCATTGGTCAGTCCGGCCTCGCGCGACACAATGCGGAGCTTGGCGTTGACCGACATCATTGCACGCTGAATGGCAATGAACAGGTCCTCATCAAAACCGCTGGCCACCATGACTGCGACTGTTTTACCTGAAAAATTGGAAAGCTTCATTGTTTGTGCTCCTGTGAGAATTGTGTCCGCGAAGGCAGGCCATGTCCGCCCATGGGAGGGCAACGGGACAAGCATAAAGGTGCGGAGCCGTCTGGTATGTCTTTGATCATCGCCGATATAGCCCTAACCACGCGTCTGTTCAACCCCTGATGGACGATGACAGCTGTATGAAAAATGGACATTGTCAGTCTCAGGACGGCACCCGGACATGTCCAATCAGCCCGGCGCACCAATCAGCCCGGCACATCAGTCTAGCCGGCCATATCCTCTTTGCTGTCGATGTCACGGTGGATGCTGTCATCGCGCCAAGTGATGCTGTTAACGGCGCCGGCATGTTTGGCCAGTATCTCACGCCCGCCAATATCCCCGCTCAGCCCCTTCAGTGCCTCAAAAAAGCGGCACCCCCACAATACGGGATTACCGCGGCGACCATCATGTACAGGAAAGGAAATGCGCGCGTCATGATCATCCAGCCTTGCGTGATCGCGCACCATTTCCGCAATCAGATCAACCGTCACATAGGGCATGTCCCCAAGCGCAATCAGCGCACCTGACACGTGTGCGGGCAGGCTGGCAATGCCGCTGGCAACCGATCCGGCCTGTCCCGTCGCAAAATCTGGATTATGGACGAACCTGACCGCCAGACCATCGAGCGCTGCCTCAACCTTGTCAGCGTCATGTCCGGTTACCACAACAAGATCTTCAATCCCACCATCACGCATCGCTTGCGCTGCACGCCTGACCATCGGCACCCCGTCGATATCGACAAGCAGTTTGTTGCGGCTGCCCATTCGCCGCGACATGCCGGCTGCCAGCAATATGCCGGCAATATCCACCCCGTCGGGCTGCCGTCTTTCCACCATCTTGCGCGGCAACGGGCGTGAGGCGATTTCCATCAGCAACCCGCCGATTGCCATATCGGCAAGCTCTTCATCACCAAGCGGAATTCCCGCCAGCACCAGATGCAAAACCCAGTCAAAGCCATTCAGCCGGGGAGAGCGCGCGCATCCCGGCATGCCGATCACCGGCATGGTGCCTATGCGGGCAGACATCAGCAGATTTCCGGGGTCTGCCGGCAGACCGATTCTGTCCACCACCCCGCCAGCATCCACAACCGCCGCCGGCACGACATCGCGCCGATCGCTGATTGCCGAGGCACCACAGACCAGGATGGCTTCGGCACCATTGTCGCGGGCTGCCACAATCGCCGCGGCCACCGCAGCGCTGTCATGCGGCACATCACGGCTGTCGACCAGTGCGCACCCAAGCTGGTTCAGCCGCTGCTTTGTGACCTTTTCCGTGCCCGCAAGAATTGAGGTCTTCATGCCGTCGATACGCGTCTGGATCAGGGCAAAGGGGCGCGCTGTCAAACGGTGAAATTCCAGTACCGGTGTGTCACCACTTGCCACCAGCACCGCTGCAAGTGCTGTTTCAGGAACGCTGTAGGGAATGATTTTCAGCGTGGCGATCATGTCGCCATCCTCGACCAGCTGGTTATGCTGGACACAGGCAAGGGTGATCCCTTCATTGATCACATTGATTGCCTTCAGCCGGTCCCGGTCAAAGCGCACGATGCCACGGCCCACAGCATATATATTGACGCGCCCTGTCGATGCTTTTGAAAGACGCACCGCTGGCGGCATCAGCTGCACGGCAAGGCGGTCAGCCGCACTGTCCTCGTCGACATCGCCTGCCTTCAGCCGCGCCACGATAAGCGATGTCTTGCCAGCGGCCCGCAACCGGTCGATATCATCAGCTGTCAGCCGCGTTCCCTTGCGAATACGGCTATCACCAAGGAAGACGGCATGCGCAAGGATTGCCCCTTCGCATTCCGCCAACGGAACCGGACCAAATTCCATAATCAGCTACCGCCCCGGCGTTCGACGGTGATCATCTCGGCAAGGATCGACACCGCAATTTCAGCCGGCGTCTTCGCGCCAATATCAAGGCCGGCCGGTCCGTGCAGGCGCTGCAAGTCAGCCTCGTTGAAACCGGCCTCCTGCAGCCGGTCACATCGCGCCGCATGCGTGCGCCGCGACCCGAGGCATCCAATGTAGAACACCGGGCGCTTCAAAGCGGATTGCAGGCCGGGATCGTCAATTTTGGGATCATGCGTCAAGGTGACAATTGCCGTCCGTTCATCAAGACCCAAATCGGGCATCACTTCATCCGGCCAGCCACCAAAGCAGGTAATGCCGGGGAAGCGCGCATCTGTGACAAATACCTCACGCGGGTCAATGACGATAACATCATAGCCGGCGGCCTGTGCCATTGGTGCCAGAAACTGTGTGATGTGGACGCCGCCAACCACAATCATCCGGCGCGGCGGCATTTCGATGAAGTCAAAGCATGATCCGTCATCCGACAGACCTGACTGGCGTCCGGATACATCTCTGTTCTGGGCTGAACCGGTATCGCTGCCGGCATCACCTGTTTCGAGCAGCGCACCGGTCGTTGGATCAAAGCTGATCGCCACCGGGCGGCGCGCAGCAATATCAGCCGCCATCGACTTCAGACTGGCGGCAGGCAGCCCCCCGCCGGCAACCGGTGTGACCAGAACAGCAATCTTCCCGCCGCAGGACAGGCCAACCTCCCATGCGGTTTCGTCAGCAACACCAAAGTCGAGGCGCTGGCCGGTGCCGGTCTCCAGCGCGCTCAATGCCGCCTCGATCACGGCCCCCTCGATACAGCCGCCCGACACCGATCCCTCAACCGCCATATCCTCACGCACCAGCATCAAGCTGCCGGCTGGTCGCGGCGATGACCCCCATGTCTGCATGACAAAGGCAAGTGCCAGCCGATGGCCGCCTGCAAGCCAGTCTGCCGCCTTCCCGACAAGCGCGGCATTCGTAACCTGTGCGGTCAGCGGGCCATCAGGTGCAAGGCCGGTATTCATCAGGCGCTCCCTTCGGGATTCAATGATCCGGGCCGGGGTGCGCCGGTTTGTGATATGTCAGTATTGAGCATGCTTGCCTCGTGCTGGATATCATACAGGCGGTCCATCCAGCCGGCCATAGACTTGTCCCGCCACCCGCTGTTCATGCTGGCGCTGAGTATGTCTGCCAGCTGTCCTATCGACGCCAGCGAATGAATTGGGACAAAAGAATCTACATGCGGCAGTATTTTCTGCACACCCTCGCTTTTGGGCTCAAACCCGTCAAAGCGCAACAGCGGGTTCAGCCAGATCAGCCGGTGACAGGATTTGCGAAGCCGGTCCATTTCATGCGCCAACGCGCCGTCAGGGTCGCGGTCCAGACCATCAGTGATCAACAACACCACTGCGCCCTGACCAAGGACCCGCCGCGACCAGTTCATGTTAAAATCGGCAATCGCACTGGTGATACGCGTGCCGCCGGACCAGTCCTTTACATAGCTGGAAATGGCCTGCATTGCGGCATCCGGATCGCGATCGCGCATTTCGTGTGAAATATGGGTCAATTGCGTGCCGAACAGAAAACTGTGTACGCGTCCCCGCCGCTGTGTCAGCGCGTGGGTGAAGCGCAGCAACATGCGGGAATAGCGTTCCATCGACCCCGATATATCGCAAATGACAACAACCGGTCGCGGCTTTGTCTGCTGCTGTTCGAAAACTGGAATTGGCAGCCCCGCCTGACGTGCCATGCGCCGCAGGGTCCGCTTCAATGACATCTGTCCACTGCCATGTTTCGGGATAGCCCGGCGTGATGGGCGCTGGGGTATTGGCAGAACAAGTCGGTCGATTGCCTTCTCGGCTTCGCTGACTTCCAAGGCCGACATCATCTGAAAATCCATTTCCTGATAACGTTCTGTCTGCGATGCTGTAAGAACGGAATCGAATTTGATCTCCTCGCCAGACTGATTGTCGTTGTAATCATCGTCAGGTGGGCGCACCGCTTCGTCTACACGGCGCAGCATCGGATCCTCGGGTTCGTCCTCCTCTGTCTCGCGCCGCATTGTCGGCAGCATCAGATCGCGCATTCTTTCGAGCGTCTTGGGATTTCGCCAAAAAATGTCGAACGCCTGATCAAAAACTAACCGGTCTTCTGGCCGCTTAACGATGCAACAGGCGAGCGCGTGATAGAACTCGCTGCGATTGCCAAGATCAATCTGCCGTACCGCCGCTACGCAATCGATCAGCGTTGCCGGCCCGACCTGCAGCCCGGACCGGCGCAGTATTCGTACAAAATGGGTTACGTTTTCCGGCAGTTTTTTACCTCTCAACGTCCCATCCGCCGAGGGAACACCAGACGGAGGTGCGCCGGCACCCGCTGGCGGATTGGCCATCCGGCTGTTGTCGTTCGCTGGTTTCGAAAACGGTGAGGTGATGTGCGGCACAGTATCAGTCACCCCAATATTTCTGTCTGGACCTGCGCCAGAATGCGTGCGGCCTCCGTGCCCCGGATCCTGCTGATATCATCCTGATATTTCAGCAATACGCCCATAGTGGAATCAGCTGTTGCCGGGTCAACGGCCAGACAATCCAACTCAACAAGAGCATGTGCCCAATCAATAGTTTCGGCAACACCCGGGGCCTTGAACAACTTCATATCGCGCAACCGGTGGACAAAGCGCACTACCTGCTGGCTCAACTCCGGACCGGCCTCGGGGGCCTTGCGCTGAAGAATATCAAGCTCGTCATCCAATGACGGGTAATCGACCCAGTGGTAAAAGCAGCGCCGCTTCAGCGCATCATGGATTTCGCGCGTCCGGTTAGATGTGACGATGACGATTGGCGGTGTTGCGGCGGCCACCGTGCCAAATTCGGGTATTGTGATCTGCCAGTCCGACAAGATTTCCAGCAGATAGGCTTCGAAAGCCTCATCAGCGCGGTCCAGCTCGTCAATCAGCAACACGGGTGCGCCGCGCGCATCCTCTCGCAGCGCTTCAAGAAGCGGGCGTTCGATCAAGTTGTCTTCAGTGAACAGGTCAGCGCTTTCCAGTTTGCCCTGACCGGCACTCTGGATCTGCATCATCTGGCGCGCATAGTTCCATTCATAGGCAGCCGCGTTGATGTCCAGCCCCTCATAACATTGTAGCCTGATCAAACGACGGTCCAGCAACGCAGCCAGGGTCTTTGCAACCTCGGTCTTGCCCACACCGGCCTCACCTTCCAGAAACAGTGGGCGCGACTGACGCAACGCCAGGAACAGGCTCACGGCAAGTCCTTCTGACAGCACATAATCCTGCGCAGCCATCGATTCGCTCAAGGATGCAACTGTTGCTGGTATCATAACCCGTCTCCTGACCGTTGGCAGCAGGGCGTTTTGCTCTGTGACCGAATCACCCTACACGCTGGCAATCCGCTGATATTGTGACAATTTGCCACCACTGACGCTTCGCTGACGACACATTAACCTGTTTACATGATGTTTGTTTCGCGTGACGATAATCAAGTGTACCCGAGTTGTGAGCGTTGATCGCCTCGCTTTAATGAAGAGGTACCTATATGAGGAGGAACCAATGACGACCGTAAGTCTCAACCTGAATGGGAAAGCTGTCAGTGCAGATGTGCCTGATAACACGCTTCTCGTCAGCTTCATCCGCGAAACAATGAGCATGACCGGCACGCATGTTGGCTGTGATACCAGCCAGTGCGGTGCCTGTGTGGTGCATGTGAACGGCGAGTCCGTAAAGTCCTGCACTATGCTTGCCGCTATGGCCGAAGGTGCAGATGTCACGACCATCGAAGGGATCGCTGACGGTGACACCATGCATCCGATGCAACAGGCATTTCACGAAAATCACGGCCTGCAGTGCGGCTATTGCACCCCGGGCATGGTGATGAGTGCCATCGAGCTCGTGAACAAGAATTCAAATCCAAGCGAGCAGGAAGTCCGTGAAGGACTTGAAGGCAATATTTGCCGCTGCACCGGCTACCACAATATTGTGAAGTCTGTGCAGGCCGCTGCGCAGAATATGGGAGGTTAATTATGGCTGACGGAAACATTGGCACCGGCATCGGTGCCTCCATGACACGCAAGGAAGACAAGCGTTTTCTGACTGGCAGTGGCCGGTATACGGACGATATTTCGCTTCCAGGCCAGTTGCACGTGCATTTCGTTCGTTCGGTTCATGCGCATGCAAACATCAAGGCTATTCGCACCGACGCGGCTTCCAAGGCTGACGGCGTTGTCGCTATTTTTACAGGTGAAGATGTGGCTGCTGACGGCATCGGCGGACCAATTTGCGGCTGGGTTGTAACCAGCCGCGATGGCTCGCCAACCAACGAACCGCCTCATCCGATCCTTGCCGATGGCAAAGTACGGTATGTCGGAGACCATGTTGTGGCCGTTCTGGCCGAGTCTCTTGAACAGGCAATGTATGCCGCCGAACTTGTCGAAATCGACTATGAGGTTCTGGCGCCTGTTGTGGATCTTGGCAAAGCGTCTGCAGGTGCTCAAATCCATGAAAATGTGCCCGACAACATGTATTTCGATTTCGAGCTTGGTGACGAGGCTGCGACCGAGGAAGCTCTGTCGAGGGCTACCACTGTTGTCGAACTGGAAGTGCGGAACAATCGTGTCATTCCAAATGCCATGGAGCCGCGCGCTGCAGTTGCATCCTACGACCCGATTGATGAAGCTTACACGCTCTACACAACCTCGCAGAACCCGCATCTGACCCGTCTTGTGATCGGGGCATTTATGCTCAGCATCCCAGAATCAAAGCTGCGTGTTGTAGCGCCAGACGTTGGTGGCGGCTTTGGATCGAAGATCTACGTTTATCCAGAAGAGGCTGTCTGTACCTGGGCTAGCCAGAAAGTTCGCCGTCCTGTCAAATGGACTGCAGACAGAAGTGAATCCTTCCTTGCCGATGCGCATGGTCGCGATCACATCAACAAGGTGAAAGTGGCGCTGGACGCAAACAATCGGATCACCGGTTTGCGCGTTGACAGTATAGCCAATATCGGATCCTATCTGTCTGCATTTTCGGTGGTGACACCTACCATCCTGCACGCACCGCTGTTGTCGGGTTGCTACAAAATCCCTTCGATTTACACCAATGTAAAAGGCATGGCGACCACCACGGCGCCAGTGGATGCCTATCGTGGGGCTGGCCGGCCAGAAGCCACATATCTGCTTGAGCGGATGATGGATGCGGCGGCACGTGAAGTTGGTATGGACCCGGCAGAGTTCCGCCGGATCAACTTCATTCCGAAGGATGCCTTTCCGTACCAGACACCCGTGGCCCTTCAATATGACATTGGCGATTACGAAGCACCTCTGGACAAGGCACTGGAGATGATCGACTACAAGGACTTCGAGGCACGTCGGCAGGAAGCTGCCAACCGCGGTAAATATCGTGGTATCGGGCTATCAAGCTACATTGAGGCCTGCGGCATTGCCCCGTCGGCGGTCGCTGGTGCGCTTGGGTCGCGCGTTGGTCTCTATGAGTCGGCAGTTGTGCGGGTCAATCCTACCGGGACAGTGAATGTCTTTACCGGCACGCACAGCCACGGTCAGGGCCATGCCACGACCTTTGCCCAGATCGTTGCTGATAAGCTGGGTGTTGATATCGGCAGTGTCGAAATCATCCACGGTGATTCAGACAAGATTCCGTTCGGTATGGGCTCTTATGGGTCGCGGTCTCTTGCTGTCGGTGGTTCTGCCATCGTCAAGGCAGTCGACAAGGTCATTGAGAAGGGCAAAATTATTGCCGCCCATCTGATGGAAGCGTCTGATTCGGATGTTGAATTTGCCGATGGTAAATTCACCGTTGCTGGCACCGACATGGAAAAGGCATTCGGCGAAATCGCCCTGGCCGCCTATGTCCCGCACAACTATCCGCATGACCGTCTTGAGCCGGGTTTGGAGGAGACAGCATTCTACGATCCGCTGAACTTCACCTATCCTTCAGGCACACATATCGCAGAAGTCGAAATCGATCCGGCTACAGGCGTTGTCAGCGTTGTTGACTGGGCCTGCTGTGACGATTTCGGCAACTTGATCAATCCGCTGATTGTGGAAGGGCAGGTCCATGGCGGCATCGCCCAGGGCATTGGGCAGGCACTGCTCGAGAACGCGCATTACGATGAAACAGGTCAGCTGATCACGGCATCCTATATGGATTATTGCATGCCACGCGCCGACGATCTGCCGAACTTCAATGTCGACTACACCGTTACCGCGTGTACGCACAACGACCTTGGTGTAAAGGGGTGTGGTGAAGCGGGTGCCATTGCATCGCCGCCAGCACTGATCAATGCTGTTATCGACGCCCTGTCACCGCTTGGCGTCAGCGACATGTCGATGCCGGCAACACCGGAAAAAGTCTGGCGCGCCATTAATGACGCCCGGGCACAAGCCGCAGAATAAGGGGGGCTTACCATGCATAATACTAACTATGTGAGAGCATCGGGATCCGACGATGCCGTTTCAAAGCTGGCCGATGGCGGCCAGCTGCTGGCCGGTGGCATGACCTTGCTGCCAACCATGAAGCAACGTCTTGCCAGCCCTGACACACTGGTCGATCTTGCTGATTGCGGCCTTGCCGGTATCGAAGATACAGGTGATGCCATCAAGATCGGTGCGATGACGCGGCATGTAGATGTCGCCGAATCGGCTGTTGTGCAATCCGCCATTCCGGCACTGGCTGCACTTGCAGGCGGTATCGGCGATCGTCAGGTCCGCAACCGCGGCACCATGGGCGGTTCGGTGGCCAATAACGACCCGTCTGCCTGTTATCCGTCGGCGGTTCTGGGGCTGGGCGGTACCGTCCACACCAACAAGCGTGATATTGCTGCTGATGATTTCTTCACCGGCATGTTCGAGACAGCGCTTGATGAGGATGAGATGATCACCGCGATCAGCTTTCCAAAGGCTGACAAGGCTGCCTATGTAAAGTTCCCCAATCCGGCATCGCGTTATGCCATGGTTGGTGTGTTCGTTGCCAGCAGCAGTGGTGCGACCCGTGTGGCTGTAACGGGTGCCGGCAGTGATGGTGTGTTTCGCCATGACGCGATGGAATCGGCACTGAACGGCAGTTTCAGTGCGGGTGCGCTGGATGGTGTCGGCACGGATGCGGATGACATGATCAGCGATATCCACGCCTCTGGCGATTATCGCGCGCATCTTGTTTGCGAGATTGCCAAGCGGGCTGTGAGCGCCTGCTGATCTGTCTCTGAAAAATCGGAAAGGCGGGGGGTGCCCCGCCTTTTTTTGTGCATTATTTCTGGTATCTGGCCAAAGTTCGGCCCGCATCAGGATCTGAAGCCACCTGGGTGATCTGGAGCGGGCGACGGGATTCGAACCCGCGACCCCGAGCTTGGGAAGCTCGTGCTCTACCAACTGAGCTACACCCGCATACGCGCATGCTAGCGCCTTACCTGCCAGCTTGCAAAAGGAACCTTGCTGCCCACTCCGCTACCACCCGCTGCCTCACGGCCTGTGCCAGCGTCAAAATCACCATGTACAGACACGCCTAAACTGTTGCGTTTCGCCAATTTTGTCTCCATATAGGCGTGGTACTCAAAGAGCATTGCGGGCTATTGCGCACGCTCTTTTGCGCCAATGCGAGGACCGGCGATGACACCTAATGACAACAGCCTCACCGCAGCAGACAAACCAACAGCCGATCTGACTGCCATCCGCCCCACACGCGCCGAAGCTGAAGCTGCGGTCGACCTGCTGATCCGCTGGCTTGGTGAAGACCCGTCGCGCGAAGGGTTGCGCGATACACCCGCGCGCGTTGTCAGGGCCTGGGAAGAATTCTGCGCCGGATATGCCGAAGACCCGGCCGTCTATCTTTCGAGCACCTTTGAAGAAGTCGAAGGCTATGACGATATGGTGATGCTGCGAAACATTCAGCTGGAAAGCCATTGCGAACATCACATGGTGCCGATTCTGGGAGTGGCGCATATCGCCTATCTGCCGCACCGCCGCGTTGTTGGCATATCAAAGCTGGCCCGCGTTCTGGACAGTTACGCCCGCCGTCTGCAAACGCAGGAAACACTGACCGCACAGGTGGCCGACTGCATTCATTCTGTGCTGCAACCGCGCGGCGTTGCCGTGATGATCGATGCCCAGCATCAGTGCATGACAACGCGCGGTGTCCGCAAGGATGGTGTGTCGATGGTGACATCACGCTTTACCGGTGCGTTTGACAGCGATGACGCGCTGCGCAACCGCTTTCTTGACCAGATCAGGATAGGGTGACGGCATAGCGGAGCCGGTCCTGTAACCAGCCACGTGACCTGCGGTTGACGCAGAAAGTCCGTGACTGACGATGCAGATGATATATATGATCCGGCGTCGTTGATCGAATCAGGTGGATTCCGGATGGTCTTGTCACCGGTACTGAACATTCTTGGCTTGCTGACCACAATTCTGGCAGCCGCCATGCTGATTCCGATGTGCTTTGATCTGTATTTCGGTTCGCCGGACTGGCAGGTCTTTGCGCTATCATCGCTTCTGACCGCCTTTGTCGGCGTTTCGGTCTGGCTTGCCACATCGCAGCGTGACGGGTTTGACCTTGGCCTGCGTCAGGCGTTTCTGCTGACCAACGGATCATGGATTTCAATCGGCCTGTTCGGTGCCCTGCCCTTTATGTTCAGCGAATTGCAGCTGAGCGCGACCGACGCCATTTTCGAATCCGTGTCCGGCATTACCACCACCGGTTCAACTGTCCTTGAACGTATCGAAGAGGCCTCGCCCGGCATCCTGATCTGGCGCGCCCTGCTTCAATGGCTTGGCGGTGTCGGCATTATCGTGATGGCGATGGCCGTGCTGCCGATGCTGTCGGTTGGTGGTATGCAGCTGTTCCGCACCGAATCCTATGAAAGCGCCGACAAGGTCGTGCCGCGCGCCGCACAGCTTGCAGGTGGTATCGGCCTTGTTTATGCCTGCCTGACAGCCATCTGGGCGATCATGCTGTCGATTGCCGGCATGACCAATTTTGATGCCGTTGCGCATGCGATGACAACCATTGCCACTGGCGGCTATTCAACCAAAACAGCATCCATTGCCGCTTTTGATTCGGTGGCCATCGAATGGATCATTATCGGCGGCATGATCGTCGGCAGCCTGCCATTTGCCCATTATCTGGCAATGGTGCGTGGCGGTTGGCGCCCGCTGTTGCAGGATCCGCAAGTGCGCTGGTTCCTGGCTTTGCTGGCGTTTGTGGTGTCCGTCCTGATCTGGCATCTCAGCAGCAATGGCATGGCCGTGCCCGCCGCGATCCGCGAGGCCAGTTTCAACGCTGTCTCCATCATGACGGGCACAGGCTATGGCAGCGCCAATTTTTCAGCCTGGGGCGGTTTTGCCTCAACCCTTCTGCTGATCAGCATGTTTGTTGGTGGATGCGGCGGGTCGACCACTTGCGGGATCAAGATGTTCCGCCTGCAGGTGCTGGCAACAACGGCACGCGTCCAGATCGGCAGATTGCTCAGCCCGCATGCCGTTATTCTCGCCTATTACAACCGCCGGCCCGTATCCAATGAGGTAATGGATTCGGTCATGGGGTTCTTTTACCTCTACATCATCTGCTTTGTGTTGCTGGCGATAATGCTGGGCGCGCTTGGCCTTGATTTCATCACAGCGCTGTCGGGCGCGGCGACATCGATAAGCAATGTCGGGCCGGGCCTTGGCAACCTGATTGGCGCTGAGGGGAATTTTGCGTCACTGCCAGATGCCGCCAAATGGATCATGTCGTTCGGCATGCTTCTTGGCCGGCTGGAATTGTTCACCGTGCTGGTGATGCTGAACCCCGGGTTCTGGCGGCGTTAGCCGGCCCACCTGCCACCAATCCGCCTATTGCAGGACGATATTATCGACTTTCGAAAGCTCGGCACGTGCCTGCAGATCAAGGGCTGCCAGTGCAGCCTGCAAGCTGTCATTGATGGCCGCCTGCACATCATTCGCCGTTGCTGATTCGGCCACGGTCACGGAATGCACAGCTGACAATTTGATCCGCGCCTGCGCATCACCGACCGGCTGCAACCACATCAGCTGTGCCTCCAGTTCAACGCGGATACGCACATCCTGCTCATCGGTCAGTGTCTTTGTCAGACTGTCTTCACGAACCAGCTTTTCCTGCATCACGGCTGCCCGGCTGATATCAAGGATCAGTTCGCCGCTGCCACCGGCTGGGACGAGAACTGTCGAGGCCCAGTCTGAAACAAGGTTGCTTGGATAAGGTGTCTGGCGATGCCCCACATAGGGGGCGGTAACCGGCATCTGCCAATTCTCGACGATTGTCAGTTTGCGGGCATTGACCGACAGGGGCGAGAAGATCTCAGAGGTTATTGTCACCGGCGCAGGCGGTGCAGACGTCGCGCCACAACCAGACAGCAGAACGCCAAACAGCAGAACGCCAAACAGCATTCTGGCGGGCGGGGTCAGGGTAAGTGTCAGGGACGGAACAAGACGATTCATCTGACTTCATCTCCGTTTTCGAGGCTCAGTTTTCGGCATGCCGCACACCTATTCAGTAAAACGAAAACGCGGCATGATTGTGGCACCAGCAGCCATCCCGGTCATTTTCGATCCGCAGGTGATTTATCCGGAATGGTGATCAGTGCCGCGTGGCGGGCGGGGAGATGGCGCGCGTTGTCTTGCAAAATTCGCATGTCACTTCGATCATGCCGCTATCAGCAACCAGATCAACCAGCTCCTCGGCTGGCATCTGGTCAAGTACGGCTGTCACTTTTTCCGGGCTGCACCGACATTTGTCCGCCACAGGCAGTGCCGGGGCGACATGCGGCTCCAGCGTGTTGAACAGCCGGAATACCAGGGTTGACGGGTCGAGCGCCGGGTCCACCAATTCATCCCGGCGCACCGATTCCATCAGTGTGCGTGCCGTATGCCACAGATGATCCTGCGCTGCCTTGTCGGCATCCGTGTCGGCACTTCTTGCAGCATTCCCACCATCACCAGCAACACGCTGCAGCATCAGTGCGGTGGCCGTCCATATACCATCGCGGCAGCCGGCAGCAGCAACAATGGCGCTTTCGACCTGTTCAGAATTGGCAAACCATGCCTGCGCCGCATCGCTCAACGTATCGCCAGCCAGTTCGACAATGCCCTGATAACGCCCGTTCTCGGTTCCCTGATCGACAGTGAAGGCGGCATATCCGCTGCCAAGCAATAGCGGCACACTGGCCGGCATACTGTCTGCCATATCATCTGCAACTGGCACCGTGCTTTCGCCGTCAAAGGCAGTATAGCCGCGCATCGCACCGTCCGAAGTCATGTCTGCCAGCAGTGTTTTCACGAACCCGTCACCCTTGGCCTGCAACGTGAACACCCCGTCAAACTTCATGAAGGTCGACAGACAGGCAGCGATGGCAAGCGCCTCTGCCTGCAAGCTGGCAACCGCAAAGGGATAATCATGGCGATCAAGGATAGAGGTGGCAGCGCCCCCGACAGACGCGATACGCCCGCGCACCACAGGTGCCGCCCCGGTCTCGCCAACAAGATAGAAGGGCAGAATTTGCCGTCCAGCCAAGGGATCAATAATTGATGCCATCACGTGCTCCTGCCTGGCGATCCAAAAAAATCTTCGTACTTATACCCGCCTGATGGCGACTGGTGACGGTGGCAGGGCGGTCAGTTGCCCGCCACACACCAGGACAGCACAGCCTTCTGGGCATGAAGACGGTTTTCTGCCTCGTCAAAGACCGCCGACTGCGGGCCATCAATCACGTCAGCAGTAACCTCCATGCCGCGCCAGGCCGGCAGACAATGCATGAAGATCGCATCGCCGGCAGCCCGTTTCATCAGATCGGCGTTCACCTGAAAGGGCTGGAAGTCGGTGGCCCGGCTGCCCTCGTCATCACCCATCGATATCCAGACATCCGTTACCACTGTCTGGCTGTCTGTAACAGCCTCTTCAGCATTGTCATACAACACGATGTCGGCACCCTCACCGCGCGCCCATGCCAGCAATTCAGCCGACGGGGAATAGACCTGCGGACAGGCGATGCGCAGCTGAAAGCCAAACCGGGCAGATGCCTCGATCCAGCTTGTGGTGACATTGTTGCCATCACCGACCCAGGTGACGATTTGCCCGTCCAGCGTGCCATGGCGTTCGATCATCGTTTGCAGATCGGCAAGAATCTGACACGGGTGCGACCGCTCGGTCAGCGCATTGATCACCGGCACGCTGGCATGTTCGGCAAGGCTGGTCAGCGTGTCATGCTGAAAACAGCGGATAGTGATTGCATCGACATATCGAGACATCACACGTGCGGTGTCCTGCATGGATTCGCCGCGTCCAATCTGCATGTCGCTGGCTGACAGCATGATCGGCTGGCCGCCCAGCTGGCTGATACCCACCTCGAATGACAGGCGGGTTCGTGTCGACTGTTTTTCGAAAATCATCGCCACTGACTTGCCGGCAAGGGGTTGCGGCTGCGCGCGTCCTGCCTTATGCGCTGCCTTCATTTCGGCGGCATGGTCCAGAAGCGCACTCAGCTGATCTGTGCTCAGGTCACGAATATCAAGAAAATGTCTCATTCTATGTGTCCATTGCCGGCTGCGCCGCCACCAGTGTTGTCTCAAAAATATCTGCAGCGCGTTTGATTTCGTCTTCGCTGATAATCAGGGGCGGCAGAAAGCGCACCGTGTTTTCACCGGCAGGTGCTGTCAGCAGCCTGGCATCGCGCATGGCTGCAACAATGGCACCGGCATCAAAGCCCTCGGCAATCCGGACCCCGCGCAGAAATCCGCGCCCGCGCACCTCGCTGATCCGGTCAGGATGCCGTGTGGCGATTGTCTCCAACGCATCACAGAGCAATGCCGCCCGCCGTCGCACATCTTCAAGGAATCCCGGCTTTGACAGTTCCTCGAGAACCGCTTCAGCAACAGCCATCGCCAGCGGATTGCCGGCAAAAGTTGATCCATGGGTGCCAGGCGTCATGGCGTTGCCAACTTCCTCGCTGGCAATCACCGCGCCGACAGGAAAGCCGCCACCAAGGCCCTTTGCAACGGCGATGATATCAGGCCGGATACCCGATGTTTCATAGGCAAACAGCGTACCCGTACGCCCGATCCCGGACTGCACCTCATCGGCAATGACCAGCGATCCGAATTCATCTGCTGCTGACCGCACACCGCGCAAATAATCCTCATGCGTGTCGCGCGCACCGCCTTCACCCTGAACAGGTTCTATCATGATCGCCGCAACATGCGGGCCCATGGCCGCGCGCAGGGCATTCAGATTACCGAATGTCACATGCGCAAATCCTTCGGGCATCGGCCCGAACCCGGTACGGTTTGACTGCTTGTCAGTGGCCGCCAGCATGCCGAGTGTCCGCCCATGAAAGGAACCGGTTGCACACAAGATGGTAGTGCGCTCAGGCTCACCCTTCTCAAAGGCGGCACGGCGGGCGATCTTGACAGCGGCCTCATTCGCCTCGGCGCCGGAGTTGCAGAAATACACCTGATCTAGACCGGTCAATGCAGCCAGCTTTTTGGCCACCCGTTCCTGGCCCGGAATACGGTAGAGATTCGAGGTATGCCACAGCTGGTCAGCCTGCGCCTTCAGCGCCGCAACCAAAGCCGGGTGCGAATGTCCCAGCGTGTTCACAGCAATCCCGCTGGCACAATCAAGATATCGGGTGCCATCTTCGGTCACGAGCCAGCTGCCTTCGCCACGAACAAAGGCCAGATCTGCCCGTCCATATGTTTTCATCACCGCCGAGTCGGCTGAAGATGCGGTTGTTGCGCTTGTCATGGTCCGTCATGCCCCGTTTGTGCAGATATCGTTCAGGCGGGTTGTGATCAACACGGTATGATTGGACTTGAAAACCCGAGCCGCCAGCCTGTCCTCCGACAGCCTGTTGGCCAGTTTGCATAGTCACGAGAGGCGCAAATTTCAGCATTTTGTGCAGGTTTGTCAAGCCGCTTGCTTGCTGCGCTATCGCCTAGTCCTGAATGAAATGTTTGGCCAGCCGCAACCCCTGCGACTGATAGTTCGAGGTCGAACCCGAACTGCCATAAAGCTGATCGGGGACCGAGGCCATCGGTTCATAGACAAGCCGACAGACAGTCTGACCTTCCTCGATCAGAAACGGCACATCATGCGAGCGCACTTCCAGCACCGCACGGGTGCTGCCGGCACCCATTTCAGGCATGCCAAACCCGGGGTCGAAGAAACCGGCATAGTGTGCACGAAATTCACCAACACGCGTGTCATAGGCACGCATTTCAGCTGCATGGTCACGCGGCACGGTCACGAATTCACGGCTGGCCAGAATGTAAAATTCATCAGGGTTCAGGACCAGCCCGCCAGCCACCAGATCTGCGCGCGTAAGGCGTTCCCAATAGGCGTCAACTTCACAGCTTTTCGGGGCATCAATATCGATCAGCCCGGCATGTTTGCGCGCGCGCCAGCCGATGATGTTGCTGTCCGGTGGCGGTGTCAGATTGACGCTGAGCGCCACACCATCCCGAAAATCCGGCGCATCACCGCCGCGGATCAACCCGACATCCTGATGCAATGCTTCCATCGCCGCATCCGACATGCTGGCAGGGCCTCGCCGCAAGCGAAGCTGCGACAGGCACGATCCGGCACGCACAAGCACCGAAAAGGTGCGCGGCGATATCTCGGCATAGAGCGATCCTTCATAGCCATAGGCAACGGCCTCGAACTCGGCCGCCCCATCGGTGATCAGGCGGGTAAAGACATCAAGGCGTCCGGTAGAGCTCTTCGGATTTGCCATCGCTGCCAGCGTATCCGGCAGCGACAGCGATTCCTGAAGCTCTACGATATATACGCATCCGCGTTCCAGAACTGCGCCATCCGTCAGATCGATCTGATGCATCGCGAACTTGTCCAGCTTTTGCGCCACACTGGTGCCATGACCGGGCAGGAAAGATGACCTGACACGCCAGCCGCGTGTCCCGAGACGCAAATCCATACTGGCCGGCTGCAATTGCGCCTCGGTAACCGGCATCGATGATATGATATGACCAGCCGTAATCTCGTCGCGGATCTGCTGCACCGGCAAAATGCCATTCTTCATGCGATCATCCGTCATTTCCGCCCCCGTCCGATACCCGTTACGGCATAGCCTGCCTCGAGATAATGATCAGGTCTTCAACCGGAAGCCCGATGCCAGCACCCGGTAACATAGCGTACCAAGCATGGCATTGACGAGTACCAGTACCAGCAGCCCGGTGATCACCGGCCGGTCGCCGATGCCGATCAGACCATAGCGGAAACCGTCAATGGCATAGAAGACCGGATTCAGCGTGGCGACAAGATCAAAGGGCGGCGGCAACCTGTTAACCGAATAGAATGTACCGGACAGGAACGCCAGCGGCTGGATTATGAAATTTGTGATGGCGGCCATCTCGTCAAACTTGTTTGCCCAGACACCGGCAAGAACGCCGGCAAATGCCATCGCCAGCGAACCCAACACCAGAAAGGCCAGCGCCGTCAGCGGCGCCGCGGGCATACCAATATTGCCAAAAAACCCGAGGACCAGCGCCGCAACAATGCCGACAGCAATGCCACGCGTCATGCCACCAGCCGCCAGACCAAGCAGCAATTCACCGGCTGCAATCGGCGGCATCAGCAAATCAACAATATTGCCCTGTACCTTCGATACGACGAGCGAGGATGATGTGTTGGCAAAGGCATTCTGCAGCACCGTCATCATCACCAGCCCGGGCACCAGAAAAGTAATGAAGCTGACATCACCGGCAAGATTTGCGCGGTCGCCAACCGCCACGGCAAACACCATCATGAACAACATCGAGGTGATAACTGGCGCGGCCACAGTCTGCATACCAACCTTGGCAAAGCGATGCACTTCACGCAGATACAGCGTCCATAGCCCGACCCAGTTGACCCGCCCGATTTGTACTGGCCGGATAACAGGGGTTTCAGGTGCCGGATAATGACCGGGTTGCGGCGTGTTGGACGATGAACTTGTCATGGCGATGAAAATAGGCAGCCCTGTGGCAAAGCGCAATGCCGATGATGTGCGCCGCCCGTTTTGCGGATCCTGTCAGGCCTGATATGCTGCACCACCGCAACAAGAGACATCTTGATGACCGAGCCCACCGATATAGCAGATCATGGCCCACATGATGGCGGCCCTGATGATGCCAGCACAGATCATGAAAGCCGGGGTGAACGCGGGCCCGCTGAACGCCGCATGATGAACAAGGCCGTGCATTATCTTGGCCGCTATACAGCATCACGCCAGCGTCTTCGCGAAGTTTTGGGGCGGTTTGCCGAGCGCAAGCTTGCTGAGCATGATGCCGATGTTGTGGCCGCCGCGCGTGAACAGGTGATCGATGATTGTGTGCGCCTCGGATATGTCGATGATGCCAGCTTTGCCTTGTCACAGGCGCGCGGCAAACGGCGCGCTGGCCGGTCAAAACTTGCAATACGGCGGGCGTTGGGTGTGCATGCGTTGGATAACACCCTCATCGATCAGGCTGTTGCCGATGCAGATGAAGGGATCAGCGATGGAGAACTGGCCGCCGCCCTGCGCCATGCTGCCCGCCGCCGACTGGGGCCCTATGCGCGCAATGATGTCGATCAGCCAACACGCCAGCGCCACCTTGCCTCATTCGCCCGCGCCGGTTTTTCCCTGGCGATTGCGCGTCAGGTAATGGATCTGGGTAGTGATGACGAAGCTGACACGCTGGCTGGCGACCTGCGCACACCTGTCGGATAGCTGATGCCCGGCGCATGACCGGCACCGGTGAACGCGCAATGGCGCTTGCCATTGCATGACAATCAGCACCTTGCCCCTGCCAATCCCCTCATACTAGACTTTGCGGTGATTCTGACACCACATATATGCAGCATGTGGTCTTACCGGAGGAAACAGGATGAGCCAGGACAGGATGTTCGAACCCGCGGCAGCGACCATTGACCGAGCGCTGATTGCAGACAGTGAATATCAGACCATGTATGCGGAATCGCTTGCCGACAATGACGCCTTCTGGGCCAAACACGGCAAGCGCATTGACTGGATCAAGCCTTACACGGAGATCAGCGACGTGTCCTATGATGCGGCTGATCTTCATATTCGCTGGTTTTCCGATGGCACGCTGAACGCTGCTGCAAACTGCCTCGACCGTCATCTGGAAGAGCGCGGTGACCAGACCGCGATTATCTGGGAAGGTGACGACCCTGCTGATTCCCGCCATATCACCTATGCCGAACTTCACGCCGAGGTTTGCAAATTCGCCAATGTCCTGAAGGCAGAAGGTGCGAAGAAAGGCGACCGGATAACCATCTATATGCCGATGATCCCGGAGGCGGCTGTCGCCATGTTGGCATGCGTGCGCATTGGTGCTGTTCACTCGGTCGTTTTCGGCGGCTTTTCGCCCGACGCCCTTGCCGGACGTATTCGGGACTGTGACTCCAACATGGTCATCACCTCGGATGAAGGCGTGCGTGGGGGCCGGCCAATCCCGCTGAAGGCAAATACAGATGCCGCGCTGGACAGCTGTCCGGACTGCAACAAGGTGATTGTGGTCAGGCGTACTGGCGGCGAGATTAACTGGGTTGCCGGGCGCGATGTCTGGTATCACGAGGCTATGGATGGTTCATCTGCCTTGTGCCCGGCCGAAGAGATGAATGCCGAGGACCCGATGTTCATCCTCTATACCTCCGGGTCGACAGGCAAACCAAAGGGCGTTCTGCATACCACTGGTGGCTATATGGTCTATGCCTCGATGACGCATGAATATGTGTTCGACTATCATCAGGGTGATGTTTATTGGTGCACCGCCGATGTCGGATGGGTCACCGGCCACAGCTATATCGTCTATGGCCCGCTGGCCAATGGCGCGATCACCCTGATGTTCGAAGGCGTGCCCACCTATCCGGACAGTTCGCGCTTCTGGCAGGTTGTCGAAAAGCACAAGGTCAACATCTTCTATACCGCCCCCACCGCCATCCGCGCGCTGATGCGCGAGGGTGATGCCCCGGTCACCGGCACCGACAGGTCATCTCTGCGCCTTCTTGGCAGCGTTGGCGAGCCGATCAACCCGGAAGCCTGGATGTGGTATCGCGATGTGGTCGGCGATGGCCGGTGTCCGATCGTCGATACATGGTGGCAGACCGAGACAGGCGGCATCCTGATCACACCTCTGCCCGGTGCTACCGCAACCAAGCCGGGATCGGCAACGCGGCCATTCTTCGGCATTGATCCGGTTCTTGTCGATGGTGACAACAATGTTCTGGACGGGGCGGCTGACGGCAATCTGTGCATCAATCGGTCATGGCCGGGGCAGATGCGAACCGTTTACGGCGATCACCAGCGCTTTATCGAAACCTATTTCACCACCTTCCCGGGTCGTTATTTTTCCGGCGATGGCGCGCGCCGTGATGCAGATGACTATTTCTGGATTACCGGCCGCGTTGATGATGTGCTGAATGTATCCGGGCATCGCATGGGCACGGCCGAGATCGAATCAGCGCTGGTGGCGCATCCGCAGGTGGCCGAATCAGCTGTTGTCGGTTACCCGCATGATATCAAGGGGCAGGGGATTTATGCCTATGTGACACTGGTTGAGGGTGTTGAATCGAGCGATGAATTGGTTGCCGAACTACGCCAGTGGACGCGCAAGGAAATCGGCCCGATCGCCACACCTGATCTGTTGCAATGGGCCCCACAATTGCCAAAGACCCGTTCCGGCAAGATCATGCGGCGCATTCTGCGCAAGATTGCTGCCAATGATTACGCGGATCTGGGCGATACATCGACATTGACCGACCCGTCAGTTGTCACCGATCTGGTGGATAACCGCCAGAACAAGTAGCGGTCCCGGCCTGAAGAATGACTGACGTTTCGGTGCGGCAGACGCAACATTGCGTTGGCATGAATGCGCGGCTGCTAAATCTGTAATTCGATGGCCCGGCAGACGGCATGTACCCGGTTGCGCGCACCAAGCTTGCTGCGCAGACTTTTGATGTGGTGTTTTACCGTCACCACACTCAACTGCCAGTAATCGGCGATTTCCTGATTGCTGAGCCCGGCGCGAAGACCGTTAAGCATGTCTTGTTCGCGGCGGGTAAGATACAATTGCTTGTCACGGTCTTGCCGTGTGCGCATCGCCGCCGGCATATAGGATTCGCCCGCAATGATCAGGCGCAATACCGTGACCAGCGCGTCCGGCTCCATATCATATGGCAGAAAGGCAGCCGCACCGGCACCCATGATGTTGTCAGACGACAGCGTGTCCATGCTGGCAGCTGTGAGCGCGATTGGTGCCTTGTGACGACATGAATGTCGGAAATTACGCAAGCCCTGCAACCCGTTCATATCTGGCATCTGCATGTCGAGCATCACGGCATCAAGCGTTTCCAAGGTATTGGTTGCCTCAATGGCGGCCGCAAGGCTGCCAGATGTCGTCACACTGATGTCAGACTCCGAGCCTGCAAGGTGATGCCTGGCAAAATTGCGACTGAGGCTGTTTGCATAAGCAAAATGAATGTTCATTCACGTCAGTCCTCTTGGCAGAACACCGATGTGAGCCGGTCACTGCGCAACGGTGTAGCATGTGGGATTGAATAATTGTTTACTGATTCAAACGATAGGGAGACCCATCGGCTTTGGCACCTGATTTTTGGTTAACGTTTCGCCCCATGATAGTAATGAGCGGTACGAGGTGCTATTCGGCAATGCTCCATATAATACGCAGAGTGGCTGTCTGTTGCGACTTTAAGTCCACGGGATCAGGGCTGGAAATTTTTTCTCGTGCCAAGGTCACTACAACCTTTACGTTTTTATTCTTGGGCGGCACGAAGATGGCATCCAGTGTCAGGTGCCGGGTGCGAACGCTGTGTGGCATCGCCAGATATAACCGCCGCTTTCTGAGCCTTTCTTTTTTGCGCTCAGCGGCGAGTTGTACTGTGACGACGGATGTCAGGTCATGCCTGATCGACATGCCCAGCTTGCGCGTGACCGAAGCTGCCGATACGTGCGGTGTGGTTGTTTTTGCCGTCAGGCGCGCCTTGAAGATGCCCATGACAAGTCCCTCGGTCAGCACAGCATCGAAATCCAGACGCGTTTCCGTCTGCCGCATGCTGTAAAGGTTTGTGCCAAGACGCAGCTTGCGGGCCGAAATACCGGCAGTCATACCCGGCCAAAGCTGCGGTACAGGCCGGCCCCGCAATCCTGTAAGGCCGCTTTTGTGGAACTGGCGTACTGGTTCCACCCCTCTGCCTATACCAAAATTGCTGGACCCTGCCTCAAGCGTCACAAAGGCTGCCAGACTATTAGACGCGTGGTAGGCAAGCTGGCCGCGCATAATGATACCGCTGCCCTGAAGGCCGCCCCTGCTGGCATAGCGGCGAAACACAACAGGGGACAGGTTGGCCTGCCATTTGCTGTCTGGTCGCCACCGATGATTGACGGTGGCCTGAAACCAGATATCTACGCCGTTATCGCGCTGGCCGGGCATCAGGAATGGCCTATCCGGATTGCACAGCCCCTTCAGCGCCGCACAAAGCCTGTAGAGGTCAGAGCCCGGTTCGGCATGTATAATGCGTTGCCTTGACTGCCCCAGAATTGACGGCCGGTATCCCATCATCATGGACAGATCAATACTGCGACGCCATGCACCGTCACACGCCAGCCGCAAACTGTCGCGACGGCTGATCAGATCGGCCCGTGTTGTCAGCCGCGCAATCCTGTCGAGATGTGGACGGGCCAGCGCACAGCGCTGTGTGTTGATCGCTGCGAACGCGGTCATCAGACGCATGGTCGGGGAATGCGGATAGACAGCCACCGCCGCAACGCCAAGCTGATAGGCCTCGGCATTTCGGTCATGCCTGGAAAGATAATAGAGCCGCAGCAGATAAGCCTGCTCGGAATCACCGGATATCTGCAGCCTTTTAGCGGGCAGCAGACCTGATTGATTGGCCGCGTGGGCCAGCGACGACAGTGCGCCAGCAAACAGGCACAGAAACAGAATGAAAGCACCTAAACGGCTTGCAGAACTGTAACACCACCGGCTGGCGCGCCTGTGCGTCAGCCCGTTTCGGAGCATGGTGCAGACCCGTCATCCTTTTGTGCTATCTGAAAGCACTATGAACCAGATATCGGGTGCCGGGAAGCAGCCATTGCGTGCCGGCGTCATCGCCGTCTGTTCAGCGCAACAGCCGTTCCATTTTCTGGCGAACAAAATCTGCCGGCTCTTCAAAAACAATTGTGCCGCTGAACGCCCCGCCGCGGTCATAGAGATACACTGCCGAGGAATGGTCCCACAGCACCACACCGTCGGTATCCGCGACGCGTTTTGCATAGATCCCAAAGGATTTTTGCACGGCTTTCAGCGCTTCTGCATCACCTGTAAGGCCAGTTACCGGCATGTCAAACAGGCTGAGATAGGCGGCAAGCTGTTCTGGCGTGTCGCGTTCATGATCAACTGTCACAAACACCACCTGAAGGTCTGATGCATCAACCCCCGATTCGGAGAGTTCATCGATTGCAATTTGCAGCACGCTGAGGGTCATCGGACAGACATCAGGGCAATATGTGTAACCGAAAAACATCGCCAGCGGCGCACCAAGAAAATCTTCATTGCTGCGCATTACCCCGTTCTGATCGGTCAGAGAAAAGGCCTGTTCCTGAAGCTGCGGAAAGCCTGTTCCCATCTTTTGTGCTTGCCGCTCGGACAGCCAGAATACCGCCGCGCACAGTCCGGCAAACAGCACCCCTGCCGCAATGATCAACAGCGTATGATGTCCCTTTGGCGGCCATTCAGGCGGCGGGATGTCTGATGGTGATTCAGGGCTATTTTGCGATGTCATGCGCCGAGATGTAGTGGCTTCAATAATGGCTTGCAAACCAAATCCGACACAGCGAGGCCCGGTATCACCAAAAACGGTATCACCAGTTACGGTATCACCAATTACGGTATCACCAAACGTCGGCCAGATCACCCCGATGGAAATCGATGATTGAAATCAATCTGGCAAATCAGTCTCATTGAACAAATCAATCTCATTGAACTGGCGCATCGAGTCGTTATAGTGGGGCGCCGCCCTCAACAGACCTTGGACAATTCTGCCATGATGGCTCTGATCATCCTGATTGACCAGATCATCAGCTTGTATGTTTACACGCTGTTTGCCTATGTGATTATCAGCTGGCTTGTGGCGCTGCGGATTGTGAATCCGTGGCAGCCTTTCGTGCGTATGGCGACCAATTTTCTGGGCCGGATACATGAACCGCTGCTCAGCCGGGTGCGCCGTTTCATGCCCGATCTTGGCGGCATTGATATCAGCCCGGTCATTCTGCTGCTCGCAGCGGAATTTCTTCGGAACATCATTAACGGTCTGGCAGGCTAGCGGTGGGACAGCTGGCCGAAAGACGGGTACCTTCAAAGCTGGTCCAAAATCTATCTGCCTGACAGGTCTGGCAGGTACTCGGGGGGTGTAACGTGACAACAGCAAACATTATCGACGGCAAGGCCTTTTCCGAAACACTGGTCGCGCGTGTTGGCGAACAGGCCGGCCTGCTGGCCGAGAAGATTGGCAGACCGCCGGCGCTTGCCGTCGTGCTTGTGGGCGAGGACCCGGCCAGTGCGGTCTATGTGCGAAACAAGATTGAACGCACGACGACCGCAGGCATGCGATCAATCGAACACCGCCTTGCCGATACCACCAGCCAGGCTGACTTGCTGGACCTGATTGACACGTTGAATGATGATGACAGCGTGGACGGCATTCTGGTGCAGTTGCCCTTGCCGCCGCAGATCAATGAAGAGGCGGTGATCAATGCGATCACGCCGGACAAGGATGTGGACGGGTTCCACGTGGTGAATGCGGGCAGGCTGGCCACCGGTCAGGACGCGCTTGTGCCCTGTACACCTTTTGGGTGCCTGTTGCTGCTACGCGATTGCCTTGGCAGCCTGTCCGGTCTGAACGCCGTTGTTGTTGGCCGCTCGAACATTGTTGGCAAACCGATGGCACAGCTGCTGCTGAAAGAAAGCTGTACGGTTACCATCGCGCATTCCCGCACAAAGGATTTGCAGGCGGTTTGCGCCGCGGCGGATATTCTGGTGGCCGCGGTTGGTCGTCCCGAAATGATCACCGGCGACTTCGTGAAACCCGGCGCAACCGTGATTGATGTCGGCATCAACAGGGTGCCGGCCCCGGAACGCGGTGCAGGCAAATTTCGGCTGACCGGCGATGTGCATTTTGAAAGTGCAGCCGCAAAGGCCGGGGCGATTACACCGGTGCCTGGCGGCGTTGGGCCCATGACCATTGCCTGTCTTCTTCGCAACACACTTGTTGGCGCGGCGCGGCGCTTTGACGCCGGTCCAATCGACATCTAGCATTACCGTGGTGCGCGCCCTATGTTCTGGGACCGTTCACGCCGTAAGGATTCTGCACACATATGGCCTTCGACAAGATCATCCTTCTGGTTGCCCTAGGGCTTGTTGCTGTCATCCTTGCGTGGGGTGTACTGACAATGGCCCGTGGTGGTGAGTACAATGTCAAGAATTCAAACCGGATCATGCGGTATCGCATTATCTTTCAGGCCATTGCGCTGCTTGTCATCATGGTATTGATCTGGATGCGCCAGAGCGCTTAACAGGACATATATCAAAGCCCGGAGACCCGGGGCACAATACCCCCGGACCAGAAACAGGAAACCGCATGGTCAAGCTGAACAAAATCTACACACGCACTGGTGATGGCGGTGATACCAGCCTTGTTGATGGCCGCCGGGTTGCCAAACATTCGCGCCGGCCTGCAGCCTTTGGCGAAGTGGATGAGGCGAATTCGGTGATTGGACTTGCCCGCCTGCATACCAGCGATGACGCGGATGAAATGCTGGGCCGCATCCAGAATGATCTGTTCGATCTGGGTGCTGATCTGGCGACACCGGAAGGGGATTCACCGGCGTTGCGCATCACTGGCGATCAGGTCACGCGGCTTGAGACCGAGATTGATGACATGAACAGCTCGTTGGAACCGCTTAAATCCTTTATCCTGCCCGGCGGCACCGAAGCGGCGGCGTGGCTTCATCTTGCCCGTACCGTGGTGCGCCGGGCCGAGCGCCGGATGACCGAACTGGCAACCGAAGAGGTCGTGAATGATACGGCCATGAAATATGTCAATCGGCTGTCGGACCATCTTTTCGTGTTGGCCCGGATTCTTAATGATGGTGGCAAAACTGATATTTTATGGCGGCCCGGACAAAATTCAGGCCAGAAATGAACAAGTAATGCGCTGTGGCGGGGGGTATGTCTGACGCAGCATTCACAGTCTGTTCGGAGGAAGACGACATGAAGGTGCTTGTACCGGTAAAGCGCGTGATTGACTATAACGTCAAGGTACGTGTGAAAGGTGACAATTCGGGGGTTGAACTTGCCAATGTAAAGATGGCGATGAACCCGTTCGATGAAATCGCGGTGGAAGAAGCGTTGCGCCTGAAAGAGGCTGGCGGTGCTGACGAAGTGGTGGCGGTATCAGTCGGCCCGGGCCAGAATCAGGAAACCATCCGCACCGCGCTTGCGATGGGCGCTGATCGCGGCATCCATATCGAGGCACCACACGAAATCGAACCGCTGGCCGTTGCCAAGCTGCTGAAAGAAGTGGTGACGCGCGAGGATCCAGGCCTTGTGTTTGTGGGCAAACAGGCCATCGATGATGATTGCAACCAGACCGGTCAGATGCTTGCCGCGCTGCTGGGCTGGGCGCAGGGCACATTCGTGTCTGGTGTCGAGATCAAGGGCGACAAGGCTGCCGTCATCCGCGAGGTTGACGGGGGGCTGGAGCATCTTGAGATCAGCATGCCGGCCGTCGTGACGGTTGACCTGCGCCTGAATGAGCCGCGCTATGCGTCGTTGCCGAATATCATGAAAGCCAAGAAGAAGCCGCTTGATTCATTGAGCGCTGACGAGCTGGGCGTTGATATCAGCCCGCGGCTTGCCATTACCCGCGTCGAAGAGCCACCTGCACGTGAAGCCGGGATCAAGGTATCTGATGTGGGTGAGCTTGTGGACAAACTGAAGAACGAAGCGAAGGTGATATAATCATGAGCATTCTCATTCTTGCAGATCATGACAACGGCCAGCTGGCAGCTGCCACGCTGAACACCGTAACTGCGGCCACCGAAATTGGCGGCGATATCGACATACTCGTTGCTGGTGATGCCAGCGGTGATGTGGCAAAGGCCGCTGCCGCCATCAGTGGTGTATCGCGCGTGTTGACAGCCGATGCCGACCTGTTCGCGCATGGCATCGCCGAAAACATCGCACCGCTGGTGCAGTCACTTGCCTCTGGCTATACGCATCTGATGGCACCTGCCACCACGACCGGCAAGAACGTCATGCCGCGCGTTGCTGCCCTTTTGGATGTGATGCAGATTTCCGACATCATCAAGGTGGAAAGCGACAGCAGCTTTCAGCGCCCTATCTATGCCGGCAACGCCATTGCAACTGTCACATCTGATGAGGCCATCAAGGTGATCACCGTGCGCGGTACCGCATTCGAGGCCGCAGGCGATGGTGGCAGTGCAGCCATTGAATCCGTTGACACCACTGGCGATGCCGGTCTGTCCAGCTATGTGAAATCCGAGCTGTCCAGCTCTGAGCGTCCTGAACTGACCTCCGCACCAATTGTTATTTCAGGTGGTCGCGGCATGCAGGATGGTGCGAATTTCGCAATGCTGGAAAAGGTTGCAGACAAGCTTGGCGCCGCGGTTGGCGCGTCACGCGCGGCGGTTGATGCCGGGTTTGTGCCGAATGATTATCAGGTTGGCCAGACCGGCAAGGTTGTGGCGCCTGATCTTTATGTCGCGGTTGGCATCTCTGGAGCGATCCAGCATCTCGCCGGCATGAAAGACAGCAAGGTGATTGTTGCCATCAACAAGGATGAAGAGGCGCCGATTTTCCAGGTGGCTGATTTCGGCCTTGTGGCGGACCTGTTCGATGCGGTTCCGGAACTGGAAACAAAGCTCGACTGACCGTTAGCCATTTATCCGGTCAGCCATATCAGGCTGATCTGCACAGCGAATAATAAGGGCGGCGTTAGCTGCCCTTTTTTGCGCTTAGCTGTCTGCAAGGATGGTGCGCAGGGTCTGCAACAGTTCAGGGTTGTCCCATTCATAAGGGCCAACAAAGGACCAGCTGTTGCGCTGTTCGGCATCTACAAGGATCGTGGTTGGCAGCCCGCGCACACCCATTTCGCGAGACAGGCTTGCCTTTGGGTCAAAGCCAAGTTGCGGCCCTGAAATGCCCAGCGACTCAAGGAACGGCAAGGCCTTGTTTGCGCCGCCCCGATCAATCGATACCAGCATCACCGTCACGCCGTCCCCGGCAAGGGCTGTCGCTGTGCGCGCCAATGATGGCAATTCGGCCACACACGGGGCGCACCATGTGGCCCAGAAATTGATCAGAACCGGCTGGCCCGCCAGCGATGCCAGATCAAACGTATCACCTTTGGTATCGCTCAGCTGACTTGTCATCGGCACCAGCGATGCCGGATTCGGCACAATCATGTCACGAGTTTTACCAGCTGCCTGTGCCACTCCTGCCTGTGTCACCCCTGCCAATGCCACGCCTGCCACCGCCAATGTCCCTGCCATCCCCATAACGCCGCCAACAAACTGCCGACGCGAGCAAACGCCCGTTGCCGGTATTTGGGGCTGTAAATTGGCAAAAAGCGGCGTATAAGACATTTAGCTTTCCAATATTGACAAAGTCTGAGAGAGGCGTGGCTGCCGCGACCAATACCGGCGGGTTTCAAAGAGACCACAAAAACTGCAAGGCGGTAACTCTGGTAACAGCAAGGGCCGGAACAGGACCGCGGCAATCAGACAAAAAGAATGCCATATGACGGACAAAAAAGACACCCATTCCGGAAATATGACGTCCAGCATCTGGGGTGGTCGCTTTTCCAGCGGCCCGTCCGAACTGATGCAGGATATAAACGCGTCAATTGATTTCGACAAGCGGATGTTTCGGCAGGATATCGCCGGATCAAAGGCGCATGCGGCGATGCTGGCATCCTGCGGCATCATTTCCGATGCAGACAGGCAGGCCATCGATGACGGGCTTGACCAGATCCTGAACGAAATCACCAGCGGTACATTCACATTTTCGGCAGCGCTGGAAGATATTCACATGAATATCGAATCCCGTCTGGCCGAGATTGTCGGCGAGCCAGCACGCCGCCTGCATACAGCGCGGTCACGAAACGACCAGGTAGCCACCGATTTCCGTCTGTGGGTGCGCGAGGTCATTGATTCCCTTGATATGGCACTTGCCGACCTGCAACGCACATTGATCGCGCGCGCAGCAGAACATGCCGACACGCTGATGCCCGGATATACCCATCTGCAAACTGCCCAGCCTGTCACATTCGGCTTTCACCTGATGGCCTATGTCGAGATGTTTGGCCGTGATCGTGGCCGGCTCGCCGATGCGCGCAAGCGGTTGAATGAATCCCCGCTTGGGGCGGCGGCGCTGGCTGGCACATCCTTCCCGACCAACCGGCACCAGACCGCAGAATTGCTGGGTTTTGACAGGCCGTCGGCAAATGCCATGGATGCCGTATCCGACCGCGATTTCGCTGTTGAATTTTTGGCGGCGGCGGCGCTGTGTGCCGTGCATATGTCACGCCTTGCCGAAGAAATTGTTATCTGGTGTTCAGACGGATTCAAATTCATCAGCCTGTCAGATGCCTTCACCACCGGATCCTCGATCATGCCACAGAAGCGGAACCCGGACGCGGCCGAACTGGTCCGTGCCAAGCCGGGGCGCATTATCGGATCATTGAACGGGTTGCTGATCGTTCTGAAGGGCTTGCCGCTGGCCTATGGCAAGGACATGCAGGAAGACAAAGAAGGTGTGTTTGATGCCGCGGACGCGCTGGCCATCGCTATCGCCGCCACCACCGGCATGGTTGCCGATATGACTGCAAACCCTGCCGCCATGCGGGCTGCTCTTGCCAGCGGCTTTCCAACCGCAACCGATCTTGCCGATTATCTGGTGCGCGATCTTGGTATGCCGTTCCGCGAGGCGCATCACGTCAGCGGCGCCATTGTGGCACTTGCATCCGAAAAGGGATGTGACCTTGACGGGCTTGATCTTGCCGACATGCAGGCGATAGAGCCGCGGATCACATCTGCCGTTCTTGATGTTCTGACCTGCGAGGCTGCTGTATCCATGCGCACCAGCTTTGGCGGCACGGCACCAGATGAAGTGCGCGCCCGCATCGCTGATGCACGTATTCGCTTTGCACTGGATAGCAACATTTCTAACGGAGAGTCATCATGACCCGTTCCCTGATTGTAACGATGTTGGCACTTGTCATCGCTGCAGGTGGCCTGAGCGCATGCGGCAAGCGTGGGGACCCCTACCGGCCATCGGAAATTCCGGCCAAACCGGCAGACGACTGAGAGCGGGTGCCATAGCCATGCCTGCTTTCATCAGAGATGCGAACGGAGTTCTGTCGGTCAGCGGTGTATCGCTTGCCGATATCGCCGCGCAGTATGGATCTCCCCTCTATGTCTATTCTGGCGATGGTATCCGTGATGACTACCGCCGGTTTGCGGGTGCGGTAGGCCCGGCTGGCGGGCGCGTGCATTTCGCCCTGAAGGCAAATTCCGCCCTTGGGGTGATCGCCCTTCTGGCGCATGAGGGCGCTGGTGCCGACATCGTATCAGGGGGCGAGCTGGCCCGCGCGCTGGCAGCCGGCATTCCGGCCAGCAAGATCGTTTTTTCCGGTGTCGGCAAGGCCGCCGACGAGATTGCCGCCGCGCTGGATGCAGGCATTGGCCAGATCAATGCCGAAAGTCCGCAGGAGGTCGAGGCGATCAGCCAGATTGCTGCCAGCCGCGGCATCAAGGCACCCGTTGCACTGCGCGTGAATGTTGATGTCACTCCGCAGACGCATGCCAAAATTTCCACCGGCCAGCGATCAACCAAATTCGGCGTATCGACCGAGCAGAACGAGGCGGCAAACCTGTATCGCCAGATTGCTGCTGACCCGCATATCAGCGCTGCCGGTCTTGCCGTACATATCGGCTCGCAGATCACCAGCCTTGAGCCGTTTGAACAGGCCTACCGGGCCCTGCTCGATTTTGGCACAGCGTTGCGCGCCGAGGGGCTGGATGTGCCAGTCCTTGATCTGGGTGGCGGTATCGGCGTTGATTACGAGGCTGGCGAGGCTTGCGATTTCACCGATTACGGGGCGTTGGTATCGCGCTTGTTTGCCGATAGCGGTTTCATCCTGGGCTTTGAGCCTGGCCGGTCGATCATGGCCAATAACGGTGTGCTGCTGACCCGCGTTATCTATGTGAAGGATGGCGATAACAAGCGCTTCGTCATTGTCGATGCGGCGATGAATGATCTGTTGCGTCCCACGCTTTACGAAGCGCATCACGCCATTCAAACGGTGCAATCACCGGGTCCTGGGATCGGGCCTGCCGATATTGTCGGCCCCGTTTGCGAGACTGGTGATTACCTTGGACAGGGGCGTGATATGCCGCAACTCGGTGCGGGTGATGCGCTGGCTGTGTTGTCGGCCGGGGCCTATGGTGCTGTCATGGCCTCCAGCTACAATACGCGCCCGCCAGCTGGTGAGTTGCTGGTGATGGACGGGACATGCCATGTGTTGCGCCGCCAGCGGACCGTAGCCGAGCTTCTGGCCGAAGAAACCGTTCCGGACTTCTGATCACAGATGAAAAGGGGCTGGGCTTGTCTTATGTGACGGGGCCTTGCCGCCTAGCGCGCGACGCGGTCGGCCAGCATGACAACGGTAACCGTTGGCTCGGACACATCATCAATAACAAGCTGGGCAAAGAAACTGGCTGTTGAGGCCGGTCCGATCACCGTCTCGTCAGGGCTGATAACCTCGCGAAGCAAGGCATCGCCTGATGGCGAAGTGACCGTGACTTCCAGCATCGGGGCATGCGCGAAAAACGCGGCCCGGTTAAACAGACGGCCCCGAAGGCGTAGCGTATCACCGGCATAATCAGCCGTAACATCAACGATTTCCAATCGGTCGATCTGCGGTGCAACAGCAAGGCCGGCCTGCTCATATAACGGGATCAATGCCGGCACATAGGCAGTGACAGTTGAACGCTGGGTGACGGCGCCAGCACCAATACCAACAAGCAGGATCAAGACAAATAGCGGCAACAGGATCGTGCGTACTGCATTGCCCATTTCGCCTGGTGATTCTTCCGGCGTCAACATCGGCAGATGTGCCTGCCAGATATGTGTACAAACCGAACATCTGACAGACTTGCCACTCTCGCCGATACTTTCACTTGCAACACGAAACACCGTTTCGCAATTGGGGCAGGTAAGCAACATCTGTTACGTCCGTTCCATACAAGTCAGCCACTGCACACAAGTTTGGTGTGCCATCCAGTTCAGCTGATCGTTACACGAAAGCCCTGTGCAGAAAAGGGGCCTTGCCATTCAGGATTTACCGGATTTCATAAACGAAGTGCCGGTTCCATGCTATCCTGTATTCGGTTTTGGGGGAGTGAGGACAATGTCAGGGCATGTCAAAGACATGCAGGACAGCATCTTCCGGGTGACAAGAACACAAAGAGCATGGCCATGCAGGACGCCTACACGCAAGAAAAGAGACTGTCACGCCCCCTTCGCTATGCGATTCTCTATCTGTGCCTTGCGATCGCGATCATCATATCAGGCCTGCAGCATTTCGTCCTGACCCTGCCAAGCGCATCGGGAAAGCGTCTTCAATACACTGATGGCATTGTGGTGATGACGGGTGGCCAGCAGCGCCTGGCGGACGGGTTGTATCTGCTGACCGAAGGCATTGCCGGCAAGATGCTGATTTCAGGTGTTGGCGACGGTGTGAGCCGCGCAGTGCTGGTCCAGCAGCTTGGCCTTGATGCCCGGCAGGTCAACACGCTGTTCTGCTGTGTCGATCTGGATTTTGCAGCCAAGGATACGCGGGGCAATGCAATCGCCGCACGCCGCTGGGCATTGGAGAACAATATGCGGTCGTTGCGGCTGGTGACGGCAAATTATCATATGCCGCGTGCATTGCTGGTATTTGCCAATGAAATGCCCGAATTCGATCTGTACCAGTACCCGGTTACGCCGGGCGATTTGCGCCTTGAAGGCTGGTGGCATAATCCGGCCATGCTGCGCCTGCTGATGCGGGAATATGCGAAATATCTTGCCGAAACCATTCGGCTGTAAACACATTTGACGCCAACGTAGCGGTCAATCCTGACCCGCATCAATGATGGACCGGCGAATCTCGCGCGTGCGGGTAAACAGCGTTTCCAGCTTGTCCTTTTCGCCCCAGCGAATGGCGCGTTGAAGATAGGACAGATCCTCGGAAAAACGCTGCAGCATTTCCAGAACCGCCTCATCATTATTGACGAAAACATCTCGCCACATCACCGGGTCAGAGGCAGCAATTCTGGTAAAATCCCGAAATCCGGATGCCGAGAAGCGAATCACGTCATTTTTCAGCTGTGTCTCCAGATCAACAGCTGTACTGACAATGGTATAGGCAATCAGATGTGGCAGATGCGACGTCAGCGCCAGCACCTTGTCATGATAATCCGCATCCATCCGTTCGGTGACGGACCCGAGGCCGGTCAGGAAGGATTCAAACCGCACCACCACATCATCCGGCACATCCCGTGGCACAACAATCCAGTACCGCCCGTCAAAAAGATGGGAATGTCCTGCGGTGGGCCCTGAATGCTCGGTGCCGGCAAGTGGATGTGACGGCAGCCAGTGAATGTCATCGCTGATAACCGGATCAACATCGCGCAGGACAGATCGTTTGGTAGAACCGGTATCGGTCAGCACCGCACCGGGCTTCATGGCCGGTACAATCAGTTCAGCCAGCGCGCCCATCGCCCCGACTGGCACAGCCATGATTACAAGATCGGCATCGACAACAGCTTCTTTTGCATCGCCAACAACCTCATCGGCGAATCCCAGCTTGCGCGATGTTTCCACGGCATCGGGGTCTGCATCGCAGGCAGTTACATGCCCGACCAGCTTGCCACGTCGTGCCGCAAGTGCGGTTGAGGCACCAATCAGACCAACACCGATAATGGCAATCTTTTCATAGATCACCGCTTGGTCAGGGGTCGCTGTCGTTTCAGATGTCGCTGTCATCAGGCGCTTTTAGTCTGTCTTTGGCGACGTGGCAATGACGCCTGCAATGCGCGCAGGCATGGCATACCCGGCAAGCACATCAACTGGCCGCCCGGGACAGGCCTCGATATGCGCTGAATCCGCGTCGCCGCAAGCGATCAGCGTTGTCTCATGCGTGACCGAATCAGCCTCGGTCCGGCCAATGACATAGCATGGCGGCAGGCCGTCGCCATCATCAGACATCACTTCAAACGGCGTGACGGCAATGATGTGCAGGTCCTGGTCCTGCATCAACCAGCCCGCCAGCGCTGCATCTTCGGACACTGGCACAAGCGCATAGGCGGCACCCTCCTGCATCGCCGCGCTGCAGGCCGATATCGCGTTGCACTGGATCAGTGAGAGCTGACCACCAAAATGCCAGCTGGCAGTCGGCAAGGCCCTGTCCAGGACCGCAACACCAATGCTGCGGTCCTGCTGCGCACTGCTGGCTGTCATAATCTGCCGCCAGATATTGCGGGCGATTCCGGCCGGCAGGTCAGGGGCCTGTTCAGCCAGCCTCAGAAACACCTCGGCTTCACGGCCCGGGCGATAGGTAACACCGCCGGATTTCGCCGATGCGACAGCTGCCGACAGTTCCATACGGCGGCAGATCAAATCGAGCAGTTGATCGTCAATCAGATCGATGGACGCGCGTATGTCCTGCAAATTCTCAACCATCCTGCTGTCACCCTGCTACTTTGTCCACGCCGATTGCCCCGTATATAGCAGACAGACGATAAGCGGCGCCACCGATGATTGGGCCAAGCCATGGTCATCATCATCATCATCGCCCGCCAGCCGCTTGTGCCATCACGGGGGTTTTATCTGGATTGCCAGTTACCTGTCAGGATTGCCAATTGTCTTTCAGGATTGCCAATTATCTTTCAGGATTGGCGGGCACTGGTGGGCCGCGTCGCTGTAGCAAGCGCGCCTGCTTTCAGCCTGCCGCCAACGCGCTGGCGTTGCGTCTGCCCTGACGGGGCATAGAGCATCTTTTCCGCCTCGACAAACAGCACACCGCCAACCCCCGGCGACCAGGTGCGCCCGATACGTTCAATCTGCGCCCCAAAACGCAGAACAATGCCCAGCTCGACCGGCGGCATGAACAGCAGGGTGCCCGTCGTGCGCGGGGTAAATCCGTGGTTGGTCAGCAGATCACGAAGCTGGCGACGCGAAAAAGGCCGGCCATGCCCGAACGGGGTCCGTTCTGCCCGCGCCCACAGGCCCGTACGGTTCGGCACCATCACCATAATGCGCCCTGACCCGTCAAGAACGCGCCAGCATTCATCAAGCAGATGACCGGGATCCGAATCGAACTCAAGCGCGTGGATGAGCAGGATCCGATCCATTTGCACATTCAGAATCGGCAGCGCGTGGCTGTTTGTCAGAACAGTTCGCGCGGCACCCTTCACCGGCCATTGCTCACCGCCAAAACGGGCAGGAAGGAACATTGTTCGTGGCGGCATATCATCAGCACGCAAGAGAGGCGCACCATAGCCAATCACCGCATTGCAGGCGTTTGGAGCCGCGCTCCAGAAATGTGAAGCATGCTGCCGCAACCACTTGGCGACATGCCGTCCCTGTCGCGAGCGGTAATATTCATTCAGTTGCGTCACATGTTGAAACATGGGGACCTGTCATCCTGACGGGGATAGTTCTGCGTCACCTTCAGCGACCGCTGGTGATCTGATATTCTGGCTGAGTCATGATCTGGCCAGATCATCCAGTTCATACGCCACCTGCCGGCAATCTGCATAGGCATCAGGCTTGGCAGTGCGTACACGCAAACCGGTGACACCGGGCAGCGCACGCAGCGCGTCAAACATCTCGCGGGCCAGCGTTTCCTGCAAATCAAAATGCCGAGCCCCTGCAATATCCAGTACAGCCTGGCGCACCAAATCATAATTCAGCGTGTCTTCCAGATCATCGCGTCCGGGCTCGCTCTCGGCACTCAATTCCAGCGCAACATCGATGATCACCCGCTGCGGGCCAAGGCGTTCATGATCATAGGCACCAATACGGCATTGGCATTCAAGTCCCTCAAGAAACAGCCGGCGTGTCAGCATTCTTAGATCCTTCATCCTACCGTTGCACATAGTCCGGGGGCGGGCAGGCCCTAGAGCGTTGCCACAACCCAGTCAGGGGTGATGCCGCAACGACGGATCATTGCAGCCGTGCCGCCGTCCCTGAACAGACCATAATCGGTCAGCAGAACCGACTGCAAGCCAGCTGCCGATGCGCCCAATACATCCGTATGCAGGCTGTCGCCAACCATACCGACACGATGCCGGTCAAATGGCCTGCCATACACATCCTGCAACCGTGCCAACGCAATTTCAAAGGCTGGCAAATGCGGCTTGCCGAACCATAGCGGGCGCGTGCCGGTGGCCTGCATGGCGCGGACCGCCCAATAGCCGGGCTCGGTTGAAAACTGGTCGCCAAGCGGGGCCCCTATATCAGGATTGGCAACACACAGCATACGGCCTGGCTGGCGCAATGCCTGTTCCAGCTGCTGCTGTTCAGCCTCACCCCACATGCCGCTGCCAAGAAAGGCGAATATTTCCGCCTCGGCAAACAGCTGGTCAGGCGCGGCCATGGTGACCTCGCCGGCAAGACCGAACGGCCGGACCCCGCCTCCGATCACACCGACCCGTTTGCCAGCAGCAAGCCTGTTGATATCAGCCTCAAGCGCATCACGGCTGGAGACCACCTGATTGCGCGCCACTGGCAAATCCCAGTCACGGTATTTCTGCCAGGTTGCATCAGCCCCCTGGCCAGCCCCGTTTGTCAGCACCATCAGCGCCACATCACGCGCCGCAGCTGTCGCCAGAAAATCATGGATACCGTCGACCGGATCCCAGCCAACATTCAACACACCGAACCCGTCAAGGATCAGCGCATCGACATGATCAAGCACATCAACAAGCCTGTCTTTGTGGCGGGTATCTGCCGGCCGCGGTGCCGGCAACCAGGGCCGGATCACCTCATAGACATTGATCAGGTCCTGCATGTCCATTGTGCCCGCAGCCGGTATATCGAATGCGTTCAAATCACTGGCTGAGGCGCTGTCGGCCATCGTTGCCTCCGGTAAAAGACAGATGCAGATCAGGATATATATCCAGATCCGGTTCAGGATAAAAAGTCCGGTTCAGGTTCAGGACAGCTCAGCAGCAGTGATGAACTGGCCGAATGCCTCGCACCATATCAGGATTGCCGGAAAGGTACCAACATCCACGCCATCCGGCACGGCAATGCTGAAATTGGTAAAAGCCTTGATCATGCCAATCTCGACCGATTCGGCCTTGATGGCCAGAAATGATGCCTCGTCATCCGCAAAAGACGGGGTCAGATACAGGCGGTAATCAGGGCCGGGCGATACCTGCCCCTCCAGCCAGATGCGGTCATCACGGATTCGCACGATGCCGTCACCCCAATGGAAAGCGTCCGATCCCGGCAGGTCACGCATGAAGGTGCCGCTGCGCTCTGCGCTTGCCTGCAATTCGATCAGCACATCACTGTCGAGGCCCTTTTCAGCTGTCAGGATCGGCAGAAAATACACCCCCAATCCAAAGCCGATCACCAGCCCGGCAGCAAATTTGGCAGTGCCGAACAAAATGATATGTCGTCGCGCAACATCAAGAAGTGATCCAATCATCGCATGTATCTCCTGCTATTCTGTTAAGGGCGCTAAGATGCGGGCACACATCACTGGTGATTGCGGATGGCACGCCCCTGTGCCAGCATCCAGCCAGAATCAAGTTGGTACCGGGCTCATATCAGGCTGTTAACAGACACAGGTTAAACGACTCGCTGACAAAAGGGCAGGCATCACAGACCAGCCCGACTTCACAATCGCGCGCGGAGACCGCCATGCGGCTAGCATCACTCGAAACCTTCATCGTCGGCACGCCGCCGCCTGGCTTTGGTGGCCGCTATTTCATTTTTGTGCGGCTGAGCACCGCCTGCGGTATTACCGGGGTGGGCGAAATTTACGCCGCCAGCTTTGCACCTGACCTGATCTGCCGCATGGCCGAAGACATGTTCCAGCGCTATCTGGAAGGCAACGCACCCGACCAGATCGAGGCTTTCTGGCGCCGGGCGCATGGGTCAGGGTTCAGCCACAGGCCTGATGCCACGGTTCAGGGCATCGTCAGCGGTCTTGAAATGGCCTGCTGGGATATTGTCGGCAAGGCGCTGGACCGGCCGGTGCATGCGCTGCTTGGCGGCAAGGTGAATGAACGGCTGCGCACCTATACATATCTCTATCCGCCAGAAGGTGCTGATGCGGCAAGCTTCTACAATGATTCGCAAGCCAGCGCCGAAGTGGCAGCCGCCCGTCTTGCCGACGGGTTCACCGCGGTGAAGTTCGATCCTGCCGGGCCCTATACCGTATATGATGGCCGCATGCCCGATCAGGAGGCGCTGACCCGCAGTGCCGATTTTTGCCGCGAGATCCGTACTGCTGTTGGCGACCGCGCTGATCTTCTGTTCGGCACGCACGGCCAGTTTACCGCCGCCGGCGCGCTGCGCCTTGCTGAACGTATTGCTCCCTTCGACCCGCTGTGGTTCGAAGAGCCGTGCCCACCCGACATGCCGGAGGAAATGGCAAAAGTTGCCGCTGGCACCAGTATCCCGGTGGCCACGGGTGAGCGGCTGTGCAGCAAGTTTGAGTTCGCCCGTGTATTGCAGACCGGTGCCGCTGCCATTCTGCAGCCAAATCTGGGACGCGCAGGCGGCATTCTGGAGGGCAAGAAGATTGCCGCCATGGCCGAGGCGCACTACGTGCAGATTGCGCCGCACCTCTATTGCGGGCCCATTGTGGCCGCCGCAAATATCCAGCTGGCCGCCTGTATCCCGAATTTCCTGATTCTGGAATCTATCGGCAAAATGGACGGCTTTCATGCCGATTTGCTGAAAACGCCACTTTTGTGGGAGGACGGGCATATCATTCCGTCTGATGCGCCGGGACTTGGTGTGGAGCTGGATGACGAGGTGGTGGCAGCACATCCGTGGACAGGCTCCCAGTTGCATCTGGAAATGCAGGCCAGCCCGCATGACCCGCAACGCGACGGCAAGTTTGGCGGTGGGTGACAAGCATCGCCCGACACCCCGCCACCGACCTGCCCGCAAGCCAGCACCATACATGGTGATTGTCTCTGCGGTAATCGGCTGAAAACCCAAGGCGAAAGCGTGATTGCGGTCTTGACAGCGACGGTGCGGTGCGTATATTCCAGCGCAATCCGCTTTGGGGTTCCAGAGCGGTATGTTTTTGCTTTCTGCCAAAAGCAGGTTGATTTGCGGCTGACGCCTCACACAGATGTGGGGGATCACAGTTGCAACGGATCACAGATGGCCGGATGGCCGCAGACTAGTGGTCGCCAGGCTTGTAGTCGCAACGGCACGTATGACGCGGCAAGCGGCAGAAAGGTTAAGGATGGAAGCCATGTATGCGTTGGTAAAGACAGGCGGTAAGCAGTACCGCGTGGCAAAAGATGACAAAATCCTTGTTGAGCGCATTGCCGCCGACGAGGGTGCTGAAATCATTCTTGATGACATCATCATGCTTGGTGATGGCGACAAGGTGACTGTGGGTACACCACGCGTTGAGGGGGCTGCCGTCAGCGCAAAAGTCGTGCGCCAGACCCGCGGGCCAAAGATCATCATCTTTCGGCGCAAGCGTCGCAAGAACCATCGTCGCACACAGGGCCATCGTCAGGACCTGACGCTTCTGCAGATCACAGCGATTGCCGAAGATGGCAAGGCGCTGAAGCCAAAGTCTGCCCCGGCGAAGAAGGCCGCACCAAAGGCAGAGGCCGCAGAGGCTGCGCCAAAGAAAGCAGCCGCAAAGAAGGCAGCGCCAAAGGCAGAGGCGAAAGCCGCGCCAAAGAAGGCAGCTGCGAAGAAAACAGCCGCAAAGAAGGCAACGGCCAAAAAGGCCCCGGCCAAGAAAGCGGCCGCAAAGAAGTAATATGGCGCGGAAATAATACGGCGCGAAGGAAGTGACCCGGTATAGCGGGCGCGCTGACAGCTGAAGGGAGCTGGAAAATGGCACATAAAAAGGCAGGCGGCAGTTCACGTAACGGTCGCGATTCCGCAGGTCGTCGTCTCGGCGTCAAGAAGTTCGGCGGCGAATCAGTTCTGGCAGGCAACATCATCATGCGCCAACGCGGTACCAAGGTACATCCAGGCAACAATGTCGGCATGGGCAAGGACCACACATTGTTCGCACTGACTGAAGGCCGGGTCGCCTTCAAGGAAAAGTCGGGTGGCCGCATGTTCGTCAATGTTGTGCCAGCAGCCGAGGCTGCCGAGTAGGTCGCATCCGCACCACACAACCGGCAGCCATTTTGGCAAGGGGGATGACGCTGGCGTTGTTCCCCTTTTTTGATTTTCGGCATCCTCCGCAATCAGGCATGGACGATCTCTGATGAAGTTTCTCGATCAGGCCAAGATATTTACCCGCTCGGGCAATGGCGGTCCTGGCTCGGTCAGCTTTCGCCGTGAAGCCCATGTGCCCTTTGGCGGGCCTGACGGCGGCGATGGCGGACGCGGCGGCGATGTGATCGCGCATGCGGTTGGCGGGCTGAACACGCTGATCGATTATCGCTATCAACAGCATTTCAAGGCCGAATCCGGCCGGCCGGGTGCAGGGCGCGACCGGTCTGGTGCGTCTGGCGGTGATGTAGAACTGAAACTTCCTGTCGGCACACAGATTCTGGCCGATGATCAGGAAACCGTGATTGCCGATCTGATGCGTGAGGGCCAGAAATTCATCCTTGCCAAGGGCGGGGCTGGCGGCCGCGGCAATGCCTTTTTCAAATCATCGACGAACCGCGCCCCGCGCAAGTCCCAGCCCGGTGAGCCGGGGCAGGAAATGTGGGTCTGGCTGCGCCTGAAGCTGATTGCCGATGCCGGTCTTCTGGGATTGCCGAATGCCGGCAAGTCAACTTTCCTCAGCGCCGTGTCGGCGGCCCGGCCGAAGATTGCCGATTATCCATTTACAACGCTGCACCCGAATCTGGGCGTGGTGGGAGTTGATGAGCGCGAATTCGTGATGGCCGATATTCCGGGGCTGATTGAAGGTGCGCATCGCGGTGCCGGTCTTGGCCACCGGTTTCTTGGCCATGTCGAGCGCTGCCGCGTGCTGCTGCATCTTGTCGATGTAACCGGCGATGATCCGGTTGCCGCCTGGAAGATTCTGCGTGAGGAGCTGGCCGCCTACGGGTCGGGCATTGATGGCAAGAAGGAAGTCATTGCCCTGACCAAGATCGACGCGGCCCCTGATGGTTATGCCGAGGATGTGCGCGACGCACTGATCAAGGAGGGGGCCGATGATATCATGACGATGTCGGCTGTCAGCGGCGAAAATGTAAAGTTTGTCCTGCGCCGCCTGCTGGCCGTGATCGATGCAGAACGTATCGCCGATGCGCCTGTCGAGGACCCTGTGCCATGGTCGCCCTGACTCCTGCCGCATCTGTCATTGAGGCTGCCCGAACAATTGTCATCAAGATCGGCTCGTCGATTCTGGTTGATGAGACCCATCACGCAGTCAATGCTGACTGGCTGACCGGCATCGCCGAGGATATCGCAGCCCTGCAACGCGACGGCAAGAATGTGGTCGTGGTGTCCAGCGGTGCGATTGCCCTTGGCCGTCACGTTCTGGGCATTGACGGGCGCGTTCTGGCGCTGGAGGAAAAACAGGCTGCCGCAGCCACCGGACAGGTGGTGCTGGCCCATGCCTGGAGTGCGGCGCTTGCCGCGCATGACATTCGGGCAGCCCAGATTCTGCTGTCACCCGACGATACCGAAACACGTCGCCGTCATCTGAATGCGCGCGCCACCATGTCGACGCTGATCACACTTGGCGCGGTGCCAGTGGTGAATGAGAATGACACGGTGGCGACTGCTGAAATTCGCTTTGGTGACAATGACCGTCTTGCCGCGCGTGTTGCCGCGATGATCAGCGCGGATCTGCTGATTCTGCTGTCTGATGTTGACGGGCTCTATTCGGCAAACCCGCGCAAGACTGGCGATGCCACGCATATTGCCGAGGTGACAGCGCTGTCTGATGATATCGTGAACATGGCCGGCACTGCAAACGCGGACTATGCCTCAGGCGGCATGGTAACCAAGCTTGAGGCGGCCCGCATTGCGATGGCAGCCGGGTGCGGCATGATCATCTGTGACGGGCGTGTCCCGCAGCCCGTATCACGCCTCGCCGAAGGTGGCCGTCACACGATGTTCCGGCCAGAGGACAGCCCGCTGACAGCGCGCAAGCGGTGGATTGGCGGTGCCTTGACCCCAAAAGGTGTGCTGCGTGTTGACAGCGGTGCTGAAACGGCCCTTCGCAAGGGCCGCTCGCTTTTGCCCGCCGGAGTAACCGCAGCGCGCGGACAGTTTGATCGGGGCGATCTGATTGCCGTGGAAAATGCGTCTGGACAGGTCATTGCCAATGGCCTGTCTGCCTACTCGCTTGCCGATACGCAGATCATCCTCGGACATAAAAGCCGTGAAATTGAGAGCTTGCTGGGATATCGTGGAAGAGATGAACTGATTCATGCTGATGATCTTGTGATTTTTGATGCGAATGGCTGACAGATGTTGCATCGCCCGCTGACCTAATACACACGCAAACCAGACCAGACCACAACAGACCAGACAGCCGATCATGACACCGAACGAACAGACAATTGTCACCGACCACAGCCAGCTGATTTCTGATCTGGTGGTGACGGCGCGTGCGGCGCAATCTGTGCTGGCGCAGTCATCGCATGAGGCACGCGCGTCTGCGCTGCAACATGCTGCCACGCTGATTCGCGCGCATGCTGACGAGATCATGGCCCACAACCGCACCGATCTTGACCGGGCTGAAAAGGCCGGGATGGCAAGTTCCTTTGTCGACAGGCTGACCCTGAATGAGAGCCGGATAGAGGCAATGGCAGCCGGCCTTGAGGATATCCTTGCACTGGATGACCCGCTGGGCCGGGAGCTGGCGCGCTGGCAGCGGCCAAATGGGCTGGATATCACGCGCGTGTCTACGCCGCTTGGCGTGATTGGTGTGATCTATGAATCGCGCCCGAACGTTACCGTTGATGCAGCTGGCCTGTGCCTTGTGTCCGGCAATGCGGTGATTCTGCGCGGGGGATCGGACAGCAGTGCAAGTTCGGCCTTTCTTGCCAGGCTGATGGCTGAGGGTCTTGAAGCAGCAGGTCTGCCGGGTGGCGGCGTGCAGATGGTGCCAACCACCGACCGGGCTGCTGTTGGCGCGATGCTGGCAGCAAACGGCGAAATCGACGTGATTATCCCGCGCGGTGGCAGATCGCTGGTTGAGCGTGTGCAAACCGAGGCACGCGTGCCTGTATTCGCGCATCTGGAGGGCATCTGCCATCTGTTTATCGATGCTGCCGCAGATAGCGCAAAAGCTGTAGAGATCGCGGTGAATGCCAAAATGCGGCGGACCGGGATCTGCGGGGCAGCGGAAACCATACTGGTCGACAGTGCCGTGGCCGGCGACATGGTGCCAGCCATTGCCAGCGCGCTGATTCGCGCAGGATGTGCGATTCGCGGCGATGAACATGTATGCGGTCTTGTTGACGATGCTACAGCCGCCACCGAGGCAGACTGGTCAACCGAATATCTGGACAGCATTATCTCGATGAAGGTGGTTGACGGGGCCGAGGCAGCCATCAGCCATATCGCGCATTACAGTTCTGGCCATACCGATTGCATCATTACTGAAGATGAGGCCACAGCCGAGGCCTTTCTGGCTTGTGTTGACAGCGCCATCGTCATGGTCAATGCATCAACCCAGTTTGCCGATGGTGGCGAATTCGGCATGGGGGCTGAAATCGGCATCGCCACTGGCCGCATGCATGCGCGTGGACCGGTTGGCGCCGCACAATTGACCAGTTTCAAATATATCGTTCGGGGCAATGGCCAGATCAGACCTGCCTGATACCGCTGTTGCCCGCCGTCACCAGCATGCGCGCCTGTTCCATGACCGTGGCCGCATGCGGATCGGGCTGCTGGGCGGATCGTTCAATCCGGCGCATGAAGGCCATCTTCATATCACGCATCTGGCCCGCCGCGCCCTTGGGCTGGATCAGGTCTGGTGGATGGTCAGCCCGCAAAACCCCCTGAAAACATCACGCGATATGGCGCCGCTTGATATCCGGCTGATGCAGGCACGTCAGATGACTGCCGGCATTCCCTGGATCAGGGTGTTTGCCCCGGAAGCCGGATTTCGCACGAATCTGACGCATGCCACATTGCGTATCCTGCGCCAGCGGTGCCCCAGACACCGGTTCTGCTGGCTGATGGGTGCTGATAATCTGCAGGGATTCGGGCGCTGGCAGCACCATGACATTATCGCGCAGACTGTACCCATTGCGGTACTGGACCGTCCGGGGTATTCTTATAAAGCGATAAACGCAGGACGACGCTTGCTGAAAGGCAGGCAACCCGCCGCCAGTTTTCGAATGATGGCACTGGGGGCACACAGCAAACCTCCTGTCTGGTGCTTTATCGCTGGGCGTCGGCACCATGCGTCGGCAACAGCTCTGCGGCAGGCCGGACAGGACCCGGCAACACAGGGCGCATTTGTGGAGAGTCACAATTAGCAAAATGCAATCGCATTTGGATCCTGACCAGATCCTCGAATTGGTCACCTCTTCTCTGGACATGGACAAGGCCGAAGACGTCACCACCATCCCGTTGCGTGGCAAGTCGTCAATGGCTGATTACATGGTCGTTGCCAGTGGTACATCGTCACGCCAGGTGGCTGCCATGGCCGAGAATCTGGAATTCCGGCTGAAGACAGCCAGTGTCGAGATTCTGGGGCTTGAAGGGGTTCGCCAGGCAGACTGGGTGCTGATCGACGCGAATGATGTCATCATCCACCTGTTCCGCCCTGAAGTAAGAGAATTCTATGGTCTGGAACGAATGTGGACCAATGAGCGCGTTGAAGAGGTCGTAACGGTCAGCGGCTGATTGCAGCTGACCCGCAAACTCTCGGTCTGTAGAATATGGCGATCAGATTGAGATGCCATATTCCGGCTGCTGGCGCCGAATCCTGGTTATCGCCCAATGGCCCTGTTAACGTTTTCATAAGCATCTGTCTGCGCTGGCATGCCCTCGGACCGGCTGCCACACAGCAGATATCCAGCACCTTCATCCGTATGTTCAGGGGGAGCCCATAGTATGAAGCTGGTCATTCTGGCAGTTGGCAAAGGCCGGTCAGCGCCCGAAGCAATGCTGGCAGACAGCTGGATGTCGCGCATCCATTCGGGTGGCGAGATCATCGAAGTGGACTCAAAATTGCCGGCTGGGCCGGATCGGCAACGCGATGAAAGCGCCCGTTTACTGCGCCATATCGATGCTGGAATTCCGCTTGCAGCCTGCGATCCACGCGGACGTGACACATCGTCCGAGGTGTTGGCGGCACTGATCGCCGATTGGCGGGACGCCGGGCATCATTCTGCCTTTTTTGCCATTGGCGGTGCTGACGGTCATGCCGCCGCGCTGACGGACCGGGCCGACCGGATGATCAGTTTTGGCAGCGCCACATGGCCGCATATGCTGTTCCGCGCGATGCTGGCAGAACAGCTGTACCGCGCCACCACAATCCTAGCCGGACACCCTTATCACCGCAGCGGATAAGGCACTGTACTCACCCGCAGGCCAGCAGTATAAAACGGTATGTCATCACGCCCTTCCCACACAAGCCGCGCCAACGGACCCGTCGTGCTGTGCATCATGGATGGCTGGGGCCACCGTGAAGAGACAGCCCACAATGCCGTTGCGCTTGCCGCAACACCGACTGTCGACGCACTGGCAGAACGCTGGCCAACCAGTCTGCTGGCGGCTTCCGGCGCGGATGTCGGCCTGCCTGACGGACAGGTCGGCAATTCCGAAGTTGGCCATATGAATATCGGGGCTGGCCGGATCGTCATGCAGGATTTGCCGCGCCTGAATGCAGCCTGCAAAGATGGCAGTCTGGCCGCACATGCCGACTTGCAGGCGATTGCCAAAAAAACCGCGGCGTGCGGCGCGCGCATCCATGTAATGGGGCTGTTGTCATCTGGCGGGGTGCATGCCCATACCGATCACTTTCACGCTGTTGTTGAGGGCCTTGTCGCAGCAGGCGGCGAGGTCATCATTCACGGCTTTACTGACGGGCGCGATGTTCTGCCGACAGCGGCGGCGCAACATGTCCCCGCCTTTTTTGAAGCGCTGCCCCGGGGCGTGCGTTTTGGCACGCTGACGGGCCGTTATTTCGCGATGGACCGGGACAATCGCTGGCAGCGGACAGGTGCTGCCTTCAACGCTATTGCGCATGCGGTTGCCGAGGCACCGGTAATGGACAGTCCGGTTGATGTGGTGCGCGAATCACATGCAAACGATATCACTGATGAATTTATCATGCCGCATGTACTGGCCGGCTATGACGGAATGCGCGACGGTGATGCCATCGTCATGATCAATTTCCGCGCTGACCGGGTGCGCCAGTTGCTGGGGTGCTGGTTGATGCCAGAGGATTCAGGCATCGACAAAGATATGTCTGTCCCGCAGCTGACCGCCGTGATTGGCATGACATCCTATTCCGATGCGCTGGCCGCGCGCATGACGACGCTGTTCGCCCCGACCACGCTTCATGATACGCTTGGCGAGGTGGCCGCCGCCGCTGGCCGGCGTCAGCTGCGTCTTGCCGAGACTGAAAAATATCCGCATGTCACCTTTTTCCTGAATGGGGGCGTAGAGGATGTGTGTGCAGGCGAATCGCGCGCCCTTGTGCCATCGCCGCAGGTGGCAACCTATGATCTGCAACCCGAGATGAGCGCTGAAGGCGTGCTGGAAGCCGCGCTGGAGAGTCTGCGCACCGAATCGCATGACCTGATCATCATGAATTTCGCCAATCCCGACATGGTTGGCCATACAGGCAGTCTGGAGGCGGCCATGCAGGCTGTCTCTGTCGTTGATGACTGTGTCGGGCGTCTGGCCACAGCCGTGCTGCAGGCGGGCGGGCAGATGTTGCTGACGGCTGATCACGGCAATTGCGAGGTGATGTGGGATGATGACTACAAATCGCCACATACCGCTCATACAACCAATCTGGTGCCCTGCATTCATATCGGGGCGCATAAGGATATGCATATTGCCAATGGCAGGCTGGCGGATCTTGCCCCCAGTCTTCTGGCCATGCTGGGCATTGAACAACCCACCGCAATGACCGGCACACCCCTGCAACGCAGCAACAGGCCCTGAAAGAACGACAAAATCCATTAACGTCACAGACATTGGCACCGCAACTGCAGCTTCGCAAACATTGCAATAAGCTGTTAGCGCATTACATTATCGATACCTCCAGACACCGCGCAGGATTGGATATCACATGGGATATATGGTTAGTTTTGGCCGCATTCGGCTTTGGCAGGTGACACTGTTTTGCACGGTGGTGTTTGCCGCCGGGCTGGTAATCCCGACACTGACGACCGCGCAAAGCTCTTCCAAGGAAGACACCTACCGCCAGCTTGGCCTGTTTGGTGATATCTTCCAGCGCGTCCGCGAAAGCTACGTTGACGAGGTTGAAGACAGTGAACTGATCGAGGCGGCCATCACCGGCATGCTGACATCACTGGACCCGCATTCATCATTCCTGAACACCGAGAATTTCTCGGATATGAAGGAACAGACAAAGGGACGCTTTGGTGGCCTTGGTGTTGAAATCACCATGGAACAGGGCATGGTGAAAGTGGTGTCGCCAATTGACGATACGCCCGCTGCCCGCGCCGGCCTTCAGCCAGAGGATTTTCTGATTGCCGTGGATGAGGAATCGATCATCGGCATGCAGCTATCCGAGGCGGTTGACAGGCTGCGCGGAAAAGTCGGATCAAAGGTCAAGATCAAGGTCCAGCGCGGCCAGACCGAGCCGTTCGACGTGACCATTGTGCGCGACTTCATCAAAATCAGATCGGTGCGGTCGGAAATCTTCGATGGCATCGGCTATGTGCGTATCACCACCTTTTCCGAGCAGACCACACCCGGCCTGATGGAAGCGGTTGATGACTTCTTCAAGACCGAAGGCGATTCGCTGAAAGGCATCGTGCTTGATCTTCGCAACAATCCTGGCGGCTTGCTGACCGAGGCTGTATCCGTCAGCGATGCGTTCCTGGAAGAGGGCGAGATTGTCTCGACGCGCGGACGCCATTCCGGTGACGGGTCGCATATCTATGCCAAGCCGGGTGATATCGCGCGCGGGCTGCCGATGGTCGTCCTGATCAACTCGGGTTCCGCCTCGGCATCCGAGATTGTGGCTGGCGCACTGAAAGATCATGGCCGTGCGATCATTCTGGGAACCCGCTCGTTCGGCAAGGGGTCGGTACAGTCGGTTATCCCGATTTCCAACAGCTCCGCCATTCGCCTGACCACAGCGCGCTATTACACCCCGTCCGGCATTTCGATTCAGGCGCGCGGCATCGTGCCGGATATTGAGGTGGAACTTGCCCGAATTGAAGCTGTTGAAGGCGGTATCGTGCGTGAGGAAGACCTGCGCGGCGCCCTTGATGGCAGCGAGGAAGATGATAGCACTGTATCAGACGATAACGCAGGCAACACCACCAAGGATGATGATGGCGCTGACAGCGATGGAGGTGCCGAGACTTCGGGGGATGCAGAAGCGGGCGATGACGATGCGGACCGCGCATTCAATCAGGCAGAAATCGACTATCAGCTGGCCCGGGCGCTCGATCTTATTCGCGGCGTGGCGATATTCGGTCGCATAAAGCCTGCATCATGACCGCACCGAACATTCCTTATGATGAACGGCCATACCGGCCATGCGTTGGTATTTTCCTGCTGAATGCCGACAATCTGGTATTTGCTGGTCAGCGGCTGGATAATCGCGCCGAAGCGTGGCAGATGCCGCAGGGCGGTATCGATCATGGTGAAAGTGTACATGACGCCTGCCTGCGTGAAATGCTGGAAGAGATTGGCACCAACACTGCCACTGTCCTGAAAGAGCATGAGGACTGGCTGCATTACGATATTCCGCAGCCGCTGGCCGACCGGCTGTGGCACGGGCAATATCGCGGTCAACGCCAGAAATGGGTCGCACTGCGTTTTGATGGTGATGACAGCCAGATCAATATCGATACTGACGAGCCAGAATTCGGTGCGTGGAAGTGGGTCGCGCCAGCACAGCTGATTGATATGGCCGTGCCCTTCAAGCGCGATGTCTATCGCGAGGTGATGACAAGCTTTGAATCGCTGATCACCAGCTGACCTGTCTGCCAGTCAATTCCCCAAAAAACAAAACGCCCGGCACTAAGCCGGGCATCTTTGTTTCATAACCGGCTTTTATGCCGGCAAAACGGGTTTTTCACAGCCGTCTGTTGCCTATTAAAGTGCCGCAATCACCGCATTCAGGAAGTCTGCCTCACCGCCTGTGGCAGCCTCGGCACGTGCCTTCAGCGCATCACGATCGGCAGTGGCGAGGTTTTCAGCACGCTCGGTCAGGATGGTAACAGATTCGCCCGACACATCAGCCAGACCACCATCGATCATGAACCGGTCGGTGATCTTGCCGTTTTCATGCACCTCAACCACACCCCGAACAAGGTCGGCCAGCAGCGGCGCATGGCGCGGCATGGCCCCGAACAGGCCCTCTGCGCCCGGCGCAACAACCATTTCGGCTGCCTTTTGCACCATGATGTTGGCCGGTGTGACCAGTTCGAGCTGCGTTGTTTCAGCCATCAGACTCTACTCCCTGCGACAGGACATCGCTTACGCGGCTTCCTGTGTCATCTTCTTGCCCTTCTCGACAGCTTCTTCAATGGTGCCAACCATGTAGAAAGCCGCTTCCGGCAGATGGTCGTAATCACCATTGATGATGCCCGAGAAGCCGTCGATCGTGTCATCAAGACCAACAAGCTTGCCAGGAGAGCCGGTGAACACTTCGGCCACGTGGAACGGCTGCGACAGGAAGCGCTGGATCTTGCGTGCACGCGCAACGGTCAGCTTGTCTTCCTCTGACAATTCGTCCATGCCCAGAATGGCAATGATGTCCTGCAATGACTTGTACTGCTGCAGTACCTCCTGAACACTACGCGCGATTGCGTAGTGGCGATCACCAACGATCCGTGGATCAAGCATCCGTGATGATGAATCAAGCGGGTCAACAGCCGGATAAATGCCAAGCTCGGCAATCTGGCGCGAGAGAACCGTCGTCGCATCAAGGTGCGCAAAGGATGCGGCAGGTGCCGGGTCGGTCAGGTCATCGGCAGGCACGTAAATCGCCTGAACCGAGGTGATCGAACCCTTGGTGGTTGTTGTAATACGTTCCTGCAATGCACCCATATCGGTTGCCAGTGTTGGCTGATAGCCCACAGCTGACGGGATACGGCCGAGCAGCGCCGACACTTCCGAGCCTGCCTGCGTAAAGCGGAAGATGTTGTCGACGAAGAACAGCACGTCCTGGCCTTCTTCATCACGGAAATATTCAGCAAGTGTCAGACCGGTCAGCGCCACGCGCGAGCGTGCACCCGGCGGCTCGTTCATCTGGCCATATACCAGCGCTGCCTTGGAACCTTCACCATCGGTCTTGATGACGCCTGATTCGACCATCTCGTGATAGAGATCGTTTCCTTCACGCGTACGCTCACCCACACCGGCAAATACCGAGTAACCACCATGCGCCTTGGCGACGTTGTTGATCAGTTCCATGATCAACACTGTCTTGCCAACACCGGCTCCGCCGAACAGGCCAATCTTGCCGCCCTTTGCATAAGGTGCCAGCAAATCGACAACCTTGATGCCGGTTACCAGAATTTCAGCTTCCGTCGACTGGTCGACATATTCAGGTGCCGGACGGTGGATCGGGTAATGCTTCTTCGCCTTGACCGGCTTGCCTTCATCAACAGGCTCACCAATCACGTTCAGAATACGGCCCAGTGTTTCCGGCCCGACAGGAACGGTGATGGGATCGCCTGTGTCAGCAGCATCAGCGCCGCGCACCAGACCTTCGGTCGAGTCCATCGCAATCGTGCGAACCGCTGATTCCCCAAGGTGCTGCGCAACCTCTAGAACCAGCCGCTGGCCGTTATTGTCAACCTCAAGGGCGTTCTGAATGGCCGGAAGATGGCCTTCGAACTCGACATCAACAACAGCGCCGATGACCTGACTGATTTTGCCAATATTGTTCGCCATTTTGTCCTACTCCGCGATTAATCCTGTTATCCGGTTACACCGCTTCCGCGCCGGAAATGATTTCGATAAGTTCCTTGGTGATCGTTGCCTGACGTGACCGGTTGTAAACCAGTGTCAACCTGTCGATCAGATCTCCCGCATTACGGGTTGCATTATCCATGGCAGTCATCCGCGCTGCCAGCTCGGCCGCCGATGATTCAAGCAGCGCACTGTACATCTGTGTCGAGATGTTACGCGGCAATACCGCGGCCAGCAGCTCGTCTTCCTCTGGCTCATATTCATACGACACGCCCGCTCCCGCATCATCTTCGCTCTGGGTGCTGTCTACCTCTGCCGGAATCAGACGACTGAGCGTCACTTCCTGCGAGATTGCCGATTTGAACTTGTTGAAAATCATTGTGACAACGTCAAATTCGCCAGCTTCAAAGCCGTTACGGACTGTCTCGCCAATTGATGCGGCATCGGCATAGGATACGGCCGTACCCTGAATGCCCTCGAGGCTGTCGATGTAGAGATCGCCAAGCTCGCGGCGCAGCGCATCAGCTGATTTGCGGCCAACCATCAGCAGCTTTACCGTTTTGCCTTCGCCCTGCAGACGCGCCACCTCTGTACGGGTCTGGCGGGTGATAGACCCGTTAAAACCGCCGCACAGGCCACGATCCGCTGATACGATGACCAGCAGATGCGTCTTGTCACTGCCGTTACCAATCAGCAACGCCGGTGCGGCTGACGGGTCGGCCTTCACGGCAAGGCTGTTGACGATCTGTTGCATCCGGTCGGCATAGGGGCGGCCCTTTTCAGCCGATTCCTGAGCCCGGCGCAGCTTTGCCGCCGCCACCATCTTCATGGCGGAGGTGATTTTCTGCGTCGACTTCACGCTGTTGATGCGTGTTTTCAGATCCTTCAACGATGGCATGCATCAGACTCCATTTACCAGCACGAGACTGTTTGCGGGTCGACCGAGTAACCGGCTGACCTAGGCAAAGCTCTTCGAGAACGCCTCAATCGCAGATTTCAGATCAGCCTCGGTCTTGTCGGACAGCTTTTCTTCATCCCGAATGGTGTCCAGAACCGATGATGCGGCGCTGCGCATATGCTCCAGCAGGCCCGCCTCGAACCGGCCTACATCACCAATCTCGATCCCGTCGAGATAGCCGTTCACGCCAGCATAGATCACCACAACCTGCTCTTCGACTTTCATCGGGCTGTATTGCGGCTGCTTCAACAGTTCGGTCAGGCGGGCACCACGCTCCAGCAGGGCGCGTGTCGATGCATCCATGTCCGACGCAAACTGCGCAAACGCTGCCATTTCACGATACTGTGCCAATTCCAGCTTCACCGAACCGGCAACCTGCTTCATCGCCTTGATCTGCGCGGCAGATCCCACACGACTGACTGACAGACCAACATTCACCGCCGGACGGATACCCTTGTAGAAGAGTTCGGTCTCGAGGAAGATCTGGCCATCAGTGATCGAGATCACGTTGGTCGGGATGTAAGCAGACACGTCACCGGCCTGTGTTTCAATGACCGGCAGTGCGGTCAGCGAACCGGACCCGTTGGCCTCGTTCATTTTCGCCGCACGTTCCAGCAGGCGTGAGTGCAGATAGAAAACGTCACCCGGATAGGCTTCGCGGCCTGGTGGACGACGCAGCAGCAGGCTCATCTGGCGATAGGCAACCGCCTGCTTTGACAAATCATCATAAACGACAAGGGCGTGCATGCCGTTATCGCGGAAGAATTCACCCATTGCGCACGCTGTGTAAGGTGCAAGGAACTGCATCGGTGCCGGGTCAGAGGCTGTTGCAGCAACGATGATCGAATATTCCAGCGCGCCCTGTTCTTCCAGCGAGCGGACAATCTGCGCCACTGTCGAGCGCTTCTGGCCAACTGCAACATAGATGCAGAACAGCTTTTTCTTGTCATCCTTGCCAGCCGCCTCATTCACCGGCTTCTGGTTGATGAAGGTATCAACGGCGATGGCCGTCTTGCCAGTCTGGCGGTCACCGATGATCAGCTCACGCTGGCCACGACCAACCGGGATCAGGCTGTCGATCGCCTTCAGACCTGTCTGCATCGGCTCATGTACCGATTTACGCGGCATGATGCCGGGGGCCTTCACCTCAACGCGGCTGCGCTCAACTTTTTTCAGTGGGCCCTTGCCATCAATCGGGTTGCCAAGCGCGTCGACAACGCGGCCCAGCAGACCCATACCGACGGGCGTATCAACAATCGCCGCGGTCCGGCGCACAACGTCGCCTTCCTTGATGGAACGGTCATCGCCAAAGATCACGATACCGACATTGTCAGATTCAAGGTTCAGCGCCATGCCTTTGACGCCGCTCTCGAATTCCACCATTTCACCGGCCTGCACTTCGTCAAGGCCGTGGACACGTGCGATACCGTCACCAACTGACAGTACCCGTCCTACCTCGGCAACCTCGGCATCGCTGCCAAAATTTGCGATCTGTTCCTTGAGGATTGCTGAGATTTCAGCCGCACGAATATCCATCACGCTATACCCTTCATAGCTGTTTCAAGCCGGTTAAGTTTTGTCCTGATTGATGTGTCGATCATCCGCGACCCGATGCGCACCACCAGGCCCCCGATCAGCGACGGGTCCACCCGCATCGAAAGCGAGAGCTTGTCACTGCCGGCAAGTTTTGCCACTGCCTTTTCAACGCGCGCCTTGCGGGCCGCGTCCATTTCGACAGCCGAGATCACCTCTGCCGATACCTCGCCGCGACGGCGGGCATGTTCAGCAAGAAATGCGGAAATGATTTTTGAGAGGGCGTGAAGACGCCCATTGGATGCAACCGTGCCGACAAATTTGACAGTCAACGTGTCGGCACCGGCCTTTTCGAGAACGGCCGTAACGGCCTTTGTCTGATCGGCCCATGAAATGGCTGGTGATTCGACCAGCGTGCGCATGTCGGGGTTTCCAGAAACAAGTTCGGCAATCCCGGTCATATCCTTCACGATGGCGTCAATTTTGCCGGATTCATCGGCAAGTGCGTACAGTGCACCCGCATAACGGCCGGCAAGACCCTTAGCGCTAGAACTCAACGACGTGCCCTCATCAGCAGGAGTTTAAAGACGGAACAAACGAGATGGCTACGAGGCTGCAACCGACTGTTTGTATCGGTGTGCTGGCTATCATACCCGTGCATGAAAGGCAAGCGCCGAAGGCCGGTAAAATGCCGCGTCAGGCTGGTGTTTCTCGTGGTGACCTACAAGAAATTATACGGATCGATATCGATTTGCAGACGCACCCCGGACGGCATGCTGGCCGCCGTAATCCACCCATTTATAACCGCCTGTATATCAATGTTTTTTTCACTCTGGATCAAAGCACGTGCCCGATAGCGCCCGCGCAGGAATGCCAGCGGGGCCATATTCGGCCCGAAAATGCCGACCCCGTTGAAATGCGGGCGCACCGATTCCAGCGCCCGCACGGCCTTATGCAACCGTGCCTCATCGCTGGCCGAGATCACCAGCGCGGCAAGCCGTGAATAGGGCGGCATCGCCGCCAGCCGGCGCGCTTCGGATTCGCTCTTCAAAAAGGCGTCCCGGTCGCCAGACAAAAGCGCCTGCATAACCGCATTGTCTGCATCAAGGGTCTGCAACATCGCAAGTCCCGGCCGGTCCTCGCGTCCGGCTCGGCCCGCCACCTGTGCCAGCATCTGGAAACTGCGTTCGGCCGCCCGCAGGTCGCCACCGGCAAGACCCAGATCGGCGTCGACAATTCCGACCAGTGTCAGATTGGGGAAATGATGTCCCTTGGCCGCCATCTGCGTGCCGATGATGATATCCACCTCGCCCGCGGTGACCGATGACACAAATGCCTCGGCACTCGCCGGTGATGTGACAGTGTCGCTGGAAAACACCCCGAAACGTGCTTCCGGGAAACGCTGCAGCACCTCTTCAGCCAGACGTTCGACACCGGGCCCGCAAGCCTGCATGCTGTCTTTTTCGCCGCAATGGCTGCAATCATGGCTGGGGCGTGCCTCGAAACCGCAGTGATGACAGCGCAAACGGCCGGCAAGCCGGTGCATGACCATCCAGCTGTCACAGTTCGGACAGGTCAGCTTGTGACCACAGCTGCCGCATAATGTCAGCGGCGCATAACCGCGCCTGTTCAGGAACAGCAATGACTGCTCGCCATCCTCCAGCCGCTGTTCAATCGCGGCAACCAGCGGCGGGGCCAGCCACCGGCCGCGTTCAGGCGGTGTCCGGCGCATGTCGACAGACTGAATTTCAGGCAGCGTGGCCTTGCCGATACGATTCGGCAGCGCAATCCGTTGATAGCGCGGCGGATCACCGACCATGCCCGCATTCACCCAGCTTTCCAGCGACGGTGTGGCCGATGCCAGAATAATCGGACACCCCTCAAGCCGGGCCCGCAGAACAGCCATGTCGCGCGCCTGATAGATGACTTGGTCTTCCTGCTTGTAGGCATGTTCATGTTCTTCATCGACGACGATAAGTCCCAGATTGTCGAAGGGCAGAAACAAGGCTGAACGCGCACCGACAATGACACTGGCATCGCCAGTCAGCGCATACCGCCACACCTTGCGCTTTACCCCTTCACGGACATCCGAATGCCATTCCTGCGGCAACACGCCAAAGCGGTCGGCGAACCGCGCCTTCCAGCCGGCCGACAAGGCAATCTCAGGCAACAGGATCAGCACCTGCTTGCCAGCATCCAGCACCCGCTGGACCGCATCAAAATACACCTCGGTCTTTCCCGACCCGGTCACCCCATCCAGCAGAAACGGCACAAATCCCTTGCCAAGTGCGGCCGCAATGCTGGTGGTAGCAGCCATCTGGTCAGCAGACAGGGCAGGCCCTTGCAGACGCCCTGGACGCGGCGGCGGCCTGTCACTGTCGACCAGCAATGCCTCGAGGCTGCCAGCGCGTTCCATGCCTGAAATCACACCCGCGCTGACACCGGATTCGCGCTGCAGCTCGGGCGATGTCAGGGCGCCGGCTGTTGCCAGAACATCTGCCACCCGGCGGCGCGCCGTTGTCAGTTTCTCTCCATCCGGCGGCGGGTCAGACCGGCGAAACAGCTTTTGCTGCGGCGGTGGCAATAGCGCCTTTGGCTGACTGAGCGCCATCCTGGCCACACTGCCGAGCGGCGCCATTGTCCAGGCTGTCACCCGTTCAACAAACTGCACAAAAATATCGCTGACCGGCGGCAACGGGGCGGCGCGTATGACCGCTTTCAGCGATTCGCGAGGAATGCTGCCATCCCCGGGACCAAGCACAATTCCGTTCAACTGACGCGGTCCGAACGGGACAACCACGATTGTGCCCCGCGGCAAAGCACCCAGCCCGCCAGTTGCATAGTCAAAGGCCCGGTCAACCGGCACACCAACAGCAACGCGCACTACCGTGTCGCGCGCACCCGGCCCCGTACTTTCAGGTCCCGCACTTTCAGGCCCCGTACTTTCAGGTCCAGCATTTTCAGACATGTCTCCGCCCGACAGGATTTTATCGCGCTCGGCGCTGTCTTTCCTGTCCTGGGACCCGTTCTGCGTCACGTGTGTCTTGCCTTCAGTTCTGCGCTGATCCCCGTTCCGGCTGAAAGACGGCGTGTCCACCGGCAACCGGGTCGGGCATTCTGGATTTAGTGCACGCCATGCGATAGACTGCGCGCGTCGGATGTTCCGACATAAAACCTACACCGGAGAGCGGACTTCCCGACATGAAAATTTTCCTCGACAGCGCCGATATCGACGAGATTCGGGCACACATTGCCAGCGGTTTCGTTGATGGCGTCACCACCAACCCGTCACTGATAGCCAAATCGGGGCGCAATATTCTGGAGACGATCAGCGAGATTTGCGAAATGGTGGACGGACCGGTCAGCGCCGAAGTGGCTGCGACCGACCATGAGACCATGCTTGCCGAAGGGCGCAAGCTTGCCGGGCTGGCACCGAATGTAACGGTGAAGGTGCCGTTGACCGAGGCTGGCCTTCAGACGTGCCGCGCGCTCAGCGATGCCGGCACACAGGTCAATGTCACCCTGTGCTTTACAGCCGGGCAGGCCATGCTGGCCGCAAAGGCCGGTGCCACCTTCATTTCACCTTTTGTCGGGCGGCTGGATGATATTGGCCAGGACGGCATGGGGCTGATCGAGGAGATCTGCACCATCTATGATCAATATGGTTTTGAGACCGAGGTGCTGGTCGCATCGGTACGCAGCACCCAGCATGTTGTCGACGCTGCCCTTCTTGGCGCTGATGTCGTCACGCTGCCACCAAAAATTCTCACAGCACTCTACCAGCACCCGCTGACCGACAAGGGTCTGGCTGCCTTCATCAGTGACTGGGAAGGCACCGGCCAGTCGATTCTCTGACGATAGAAGACAGGATGACAACAACGCCCCGCCACGGCGGTACAACGTCCACAGACAGGACATCACAGCAGAACCGGCGGGCCTGGCTGGACTGGCTTGGCAGCGAGCGTCGTTATGGCGATAACACGCTTGCAGCCTATGCCGCCGATCTGGACGACTATATCGGCTTTCTGGTGCGCAGCGGAACAGGCACACTGGAGATGACCCTGGACATGACCACCGACATGACCCCCAACATGACCCCCGACAGGCGGTCTTTTCGCGGCTGGCTTGCCGACATGTCTGAGCGGTCACTGGCGCGGACAACCATCGCCAGACGCGTATCGGCATTGCGCAGCTATTACCGGTTCTGCGGACGCACCGGCAGGATCAACGTGCCTGATCTTGCATGGTTGCGCGCACCCAAGATTCCGCACGCCGTGCCAAAGCCGGTATCACAAGAAGAAGCGCGCGCCATGCTGCAGGCAATCTTTCAGCGGCGCGGCGATGACTGGGCAAAGAAACGCGATTTTGCGTTGCTGATGTTACTCTATGGGGCGGGGCTACGCATTTCCGAGGCGTTGGCGCTGACAAGAGCCGCCCTGCCAATCGGCGACTGGCTGCGCATTACAGGCAAGGGTGGCAAAATTCGTGAGGTGCCTGTGCTGGCCGCGGTTGCCGAGGCGGTTGCTGATTATGTTGCGTTTTGCCCGTTTGATGACGGGGGTGATGCACCGCTTTTTGTCAGCGCCCGAGGCAACGCGCTTGGCGCACGCGCCGCACAGCGGCTTGTCGAAGGATTGCGGGTGCAATTGAATTTGCCATCACATGTGACACCGCACGCCCTGCGACATGCCTTCGCAACGCATCTTCTGGGCAATGGCGCTGATCTGCGAGCGATTCAGGAACTGCTGGGCCATGCCAGCCTGTCAACAACGCAGCGCTATACATCGGTTGACGAGGCACATCTGGTGCGTCTGCATCGCGATACACATCCGCGTGGACGCTGACCGCAGACACCGGATCAGGCGGATGGGCCGATAGCCCGATGACCATATAGGCAGATCGGAAATATCTGTCAGCTACATATGAATGGCGCGGCCATCAACGGCCAGCGCGGCTTCCTTCACCGCCTCATTCAGCGTCGGATGACCATGACAGGTGCGGGCAATATCTTCTGACGAGGCACCAAAGGCCATGGCGGTGGCGCATTCATGAATGATCGTGCCAGCTTCATGACCGATGATATGGACGCCCAGCACGCGGTCGGTTTCGGCGTCTGCCAGAATCTTCACAAAGCCGTCACTATGGCCCTGCGCACGGGCCCGGCTGTTTGCTGAAAACGGAAAGCTTCCCTTCTTGTAGGCAATGCCAGCGTCCTTCAGCGCATCTTCGCTTTTGCCAAGAGTTGCCACCTCTGGTGCGGTGTAAACGATTCCCGGCACGAGATCGTAATCAACATGCCCGGCATGCCCGGCCATCATTTCGACAGCGGCAACACCGTCTTCTTCCGCCTTGTGGGCCAGCATCGGCCCGTCAATCACATCACCAATCGCATAGATATCATCGACCGAGGTTTCAAAGCGACCATCTACCTTGATGCGCCCCCGATCGCTGAGCGCCACCCCGATATCATCCAGCCCCAGCCCGTCAGTCGCCGGATGACGACCAACAGCAACAAGGGCGATATCTGCCTTTATGGTTTCAGCATCACCGCCGCCAGCAGGCTCAACCGTCAGTGTCACGCCGCTCTTTGTCGCTTTCGCAGATTTGACGGCAGTCTTCAGGCGGAATGACAGGCCCTGCTTTTTCGCCATAGCCATGAATTTCTTGGCGATCTCATCATCCATGCCCGGCAGAATACGCGGCAGGAACTCGATCACCTCAACCTCGGCGCCAAGACGTGACCAGACGGTGCCAAGTTCAAGCCCGATATAGCCAGCCCCGATCACCACCATCTTCCTGGGCACGCTGGACAGTGTCAGACCGCCAGTTGAACTGACGATCCTCGTTTCATCAATGGTGATGCCGGGCAAGCTGGATGCGTGGCTTCCCGAAGCGATGAGAATTTTTTCTGCTGTATAGTCACCCGCATCATCGCCATCGCTGACAGATACCTTGCCGGGTGCTGTAATCCGCGCGGTGCCCTGCAGCCGGGTTATCTTGTTTTTCTTGAACAGGAAATCGATGCCCGATGTCAGACCGGTGACAATCGTATCCTTGCCCTTCATCATTGTTGGCAAATCCAGCTTGACCGCACCAACATCAACACCAAGCGCAGCCAGCGTGCCGCCAGCCGCATCTGCATAATGTTCGGAGGCATTGAGCAGCGCCTTTGAGGGGATACACCCGACATTGAGGCAGGTGCCGCCAAGCGATGCCCGCTTTTCAACACAAGCCACATTCATGCCCAGCTGCGCAGCGCGGATGGCCGCCACATAGCCACCAGGCCCGGCACCGATGATGATCAGATCAAAGCTGTTTTCGCTCATGTCGAAATCCCCCGTGATAGCCACCGGCAGGTGGCCGCAATGTCAGACGCCCAGCAACAGGCGGCGCGGATCCTCAACCATGTCCTTGATCCGCGAGAGGAAGGATACCGCCTCGCGGCCATCGATGATCCGGTGGTCATAGGATAGCGCAAGATACATCATCGGGCGGATGACAATTGCGTCATCAACCACAATCGGTCGCTTTTCAATCTTGTGCATGCCCAGAATGCCGCTTTGGGGCGGGTTCAGGATGGGCGTCGACATCAGCGATCCATAGACACCACCATTGGAGATGGTGAAGGTGCCGCCAGCCATCTCGTCGGGCGTGATCTTGCCGTTGCGTGCCCGCGCACCAAAATCGCCGATGGTGGTTTCAATATCGGCAAGACCCATATCGCCCGCATCACGAACAACCGGTACAACAAGGCCCTGCGGCGTGCCCACCGCAACCCCGATATTGTAGTAGTTCTTGTAGATGATATCGCCGCCATCGATCTCGGCATTGACGGCGGGAAATTCCCGCAGCGCCTGCACGGCAGCCAACACAAACATGCCCATAAAGCCAAGGCGGATGCCATGTGTTGTCTCAAAATCCTGACGATAGTCACTGCGCAGCGCCATCAGCGCTGTCATATCGATCTCGTTGAATGTCGTCAGCATGGCGGCGTTGTTTTGCGCCGCCTTCAAACGCGAGGCAATGACCTTGCGCAGCTTCGACATGGGAACGCGTTCCTCACGGGCAGCGTCTTCGGCGCGCGGTGTCTGGCGCGGCGCGGCGGCCGGCTGCGCCGGCGCCGTAGATACAGGCGTTCCAGCAGATACTGGCGATGCAGATGAACCACCCTTCATGTGGGCCAGTATATCGGCTTTGGTCAGACGGCCATCGACACCGGTGCCTGCAATCATCGCCGGGTTGATATTGTTTTCCGCAACAAGACGGCGCACAGCTGGCGACAGCGGCATATCACTTTTTGGCGCTGTCGCTGGTTGGGCAGCCGGGGCTGGCGCTGCGGTGGATGCGGCAGGCACCTTGGCTTGTTCTTGTTTTGCAGGGGTTTCCTTCGCTGCCGTTTCCTTCGCTGCCGTTTCCAGGGCCTCAGCCTTTGCTGCCGGGGCGGCCCCTTCATTCAGCATGGCAAGACCGGCACCCACTTCAACGACAGCGCCTTCAGCCGCCATGATCTCGCCAAGCGTTCCAGCCGCAGGTGCTGGCACCTCGAGGGTTACCTTGTCTGTTTCAAGCTCGACCACCGGCTCATCAGCCTTCACTGCATCGCCTGTAGACTTGATCCAGCGGGCCACCGTGGCGTCTGCCACTGATTCGCCCAGCGTCGGCACCTTGATTTCAATTGCCATCTTCCAAATGCCCCCTCAGGCCATCCCGGACGCCATTGCGCCCCTTTGTTGCGACACCGTCTCGCCCGCTATTCTCTGCGTCTGTTGTGTCTACGTCTTGTCGTTCGGCAGATTCAGCGCCGCGGCAACAAGTGCATTCTGTTCCCGGTTATGGCGCGCCAATGTACCCGTGGCAGGCGAGGCAGCAGCGTCACGCCCGGCATAGATCAAACGTTCCTGACGGGCACCGGCGGCCTGCATCGCATCTTCGATGAAGTCACGCACAAAGGTCCAGCCTCCCATATTGCGCGGCTCTTCCTGACACCAGACAAACGTTGCGCCGGGCACTTCTGACAGTGTTTCTGTCAGTGCCTTGCTGGGGAAAGGATACAGCTGTTCAACGCGCAGGATTTCGACATCCCACAGCGCGGCGGCATCGCGCGCCGCGGCCAGATCGTAATATACCTTGCCACTGCACATGACGATCCGCTTGGCTTTGCCGGATTTGACCTTGCCACCCCGTTCATCCAGCACCCGGTGGAATGTTGTTCCTGTCGTCAGATCGGCAAGCGACGAGACACATGCCTTGTGACGCAGCAGTGACTTCGGCGTCATGATGATCAGCGGCTTGCGGAATTCACGGCGCAGCTGGCGACGCAGCACATGGAAGTAATTTGCCGGGGTCGTACAGTTGACCACCTGCATATTGTCCTCGGCACACAGCTGCAGATAGCGTTCCAGACGCGCCGATGAATGCTCAGGGCCCTGCCCCTCATAGCCATGCGGCAGCAACAGCACCAGTGCGTTCATCCGCAGCCACTTCGCCTCACCGGACGAAATGAACTGGTCAATGACCACCTGAGCGCCGTTGGCAAAATCGCCGAACTGCGCCTCCCACATGACAAGGGCATTCGGTTCAACCTGGGAAAAGCCATATTCGAATCCCATGACCGAGGCTTCTGAAAGCGGTGAGTCAATCACCTCGAACATCGCCTGGTCATAAGCCAGATGGGCCAGCGGCGCGTACCGCTCTTCGGTTTCCTGATCCACAAGGACGGCATGACGCTGGCTGAACGTGCCACGGCAGCTGTCCTGACCTGACAGGCGCACCGGATCACCTTCAAGAACCAAAGACCCGAATGCCAGGTGCTCGGCGGTTGCCCAGTCCAGCCCTTCACCCTCATCAATGCGCTTGGCACGGGTTTCGACAATGCGCAAAAGCTTTGAGTTGAGTTTCATATGCGATGGCACTGTCGTCATCGACCTGCCAATCGAGCGCAATATATCAAGATCAACGCCAGTTTCACCGCGGCGCGCGCCCATTGGTGCGGTGCTCATGCCCGACCAGCTGCCTTCCAGCCAGTCTGCCTTGTTCGGACGATATCCGGTACCCGCCTCGAATTCATTGTCGAGATGGGCAATCCTGTCATCAACGATCTGCTGTGCCTGTTCGGCTGTCAGCGTGCCATCAGCAACCAGCTTGTCGGCATAAAGTGCGCGCGTTGTCGGATGGCCGGAGATAGTCTTGTACATCAGCGGCTGGGTGAACATCGGCTCATCGCCTTCATTATGGCCAAACCGGCGATAACAGAAGAAGTCCAGAACCACATCACAGCCAAAGGCCTGACGGAATTCGATGGCGATACGCGCCGCATGCACAACGGCCTCCGGATCATCGCCATTGACGTGGAAAATCGGTGCCATGACCATTTTCGCAACATCCGTAGGGTAGGGCGAGGACCGCGAATAGTGCGGGCTTGTCGTAAAGCCGATCTGGTTATTGACAACAATATGGATCGTGCCGCCGGTGCGATATCCCCGCAGCGCCGAAAAGGCAAAGGTTTCTCCAACGACACCCTGACCGGCAAAGGCCGCATCACCGTGAAGAAGAATGCCGACCACTTTTTGGCGCGCTGTATCGTGGCGCTGATGCTGCTTTGCCCGCACCCGCCCGATCACAACCGGGTCGACAATTTCGAGATGTGACGGGTTCGGAGCCAGGCTCAGATGCACGATCTTATCGTCGAATTCACGGTCAGAAGACGCGCCCATATGGTATTTCACATCGCCCGAGCCACCGGCATTTTCCGGGTTGGCAGGGTTGCCGAGAAATTCCGAGATGATGGCCCGGAACGGCTTGCCAAAAATATTGTGCAGAATGTTCAGCCGGCCGCGATGCGCCATGCCGACGACCACTTCCTCAACACCCAGCTGGGTGCCACGTTTGAGAACCTGCTCGATTGCCGGAATGATCGCTTCTGCGCCATCCATGCCGAATCGCTTGGTGCCTGTATATTTCTTGTGAAGATACTTCTCGAACTCTTCGGCATCGACAAGGCGCTCATAGATGGCAAGCTTGCCGCGCTCGGTGAAGTCCGTGCGGTTTCCGATCGCCTCGATCCGTTCCTGAATCCAGGCTTTCTGCGCCGGATCCTGAATATGCATGAATTCGACACCAATCGTGCTGCAATAGGTCTTGCGCAGCAGATCGACAATGTCTCGCAATGTCGCTGTTTCAATTCCCAGCACATAATTGATGAAGATCGGCCGGTCCCAGTCATCATCGGTAAACCCGTAGGTCGCCGGATCCAGCTCGGGATGGATCGGTGTTTCCTCGAGTGACAGCGGATCAAGCTGGGCCAGCAGATGGCCCCGGATGCGATAGGCGCGGATCAACATCACCGCGCGCAATGAATCCAGCGTTGCCGCCCGCATGGTCTTGGCATCGACTTGCTGATTGCCCGCATGGCCAGCAGCAACAGCCTTTACCGAACTGTCCGGGTCAACCGCGCCGACAATGCGGCTTTTGGTTGGTGCCCAGCTGGGCCGCGCCTCGGCATCGACATCACCAAGCGCATCAAGCTGGTCGAAATAGGCCGCCCACCGCGCATCAACAGACCGCGGGTCCTGCCGCCAGGCGGCATTCATTTCGGCGATGAATATGGCATTGGCTGCCGAGAGAAAAGTCAGGTCCAGTTCACTTTGACCAGCGGCGTCACTGTCGCCTGGCCGTTGCGCTGCATCATCCATCTAAACACCACCCCCAGTGTTATCTCGTCAGGTCACGGGCACCTTGTTTACAGTCGTCCCGAACAGTCTAGGCCAGATTGGCCATGATTCAAGCTATTGTCAGGCCGCACGCGCAATCGCACGTGTAACCGCATTACCGATGTCGGCCGGCGATTCAGCCATCTCGAAGCCGGCGCCGCGCATCGCGTCGATCTTGTCAGATGCGCCGCCACTACCACCACTTACAATGGCACCGGCATGGCCCATCCGACGCCCTGGCGGTGCTGTCAGACCAGCGATAAATCCGGCAATCGGCTTTTGATTGGGCTGCGCCGCATAAAAGGCGGCTGCCTCTTCCTCGGCAGACCCGCCGATCTCGCCGATCATCACGATGGCTTCGGTCTGGTCATCGGCAAGAAACATGTCGAGACAATCGATAAAATTGGTGCCGTTTACCGGATCACCGCCAATGCCGATACAGGTGGACTGGCCCAGGCCTTCAGCCGTTGTCTGCGCTACCGCCTCATAAGTCAGCGTTCCCGAACGCGACACGATACCAACCTTGCCCGGGGTGTGAATATGCCCGGGCATGATGCCGATCTTGCATTCGCCCGGGGTGATGATACCAGGGCAGTTGGGGCCGATCAGACGGCTGTTGCTGCCGACCAGTGCGCGCTTTACCCGCACCATGTCCAGCACCGGAATGCCTTCGGTGATACAGATGATCAACGGCATGCCGGCATCAATCGCCTCAAGAATTGAATCTGCCGCAAAGGGCGGCGGCACATAGATGACCGAAGCATTCGCATCGCTCGCGGCCATAGCCTCACCGACGGCATTGAAGACGGGCAGACCAAGATGGGTTTGACCGCCCTTTCCGGGGGTCACACCACCAACCATTTTCGTGCCATACGCGATGGCCTGTTCTGAATGGAAGGTTCCCTGCGCGCCGGTAAAGCCCTGACAGATGACCCGGGTTTCACTGTTCACCAGTACTGACATCACCAATCCCCCGTCAGGCCGTGGCAGCGACGATTTTTTCCGCCGCATCTGCCAGATTGTCCGCCGGAATGATGGCCAGCCCGCTGTCCGCCATTATCCGCTTGCCTTCGTCTACATTGGTGCCTTCGAGGCGCACCACCAGAGGCTTGTCCAGGCCCAGTGTACGCGCCGCACTGACAACACCTTCGGCGATGATGTCACAGCGCATGATGCCACCAAAAATATTCACCAGAATGCCTTTCACATTGGCATCCGACAGGATGATCTTGAACGCCTCGGTCACGCGTTCGGTGGTGGCGCTGCCGCCAACGTCAAGAAAGTTTGCTGGCGAGCCGCCGCGCAGCTGGATGATATCCATCGTTGCCATGGCAAGGCCCGCGCCATTGACCATGCAGCCAATATTGCCGTCCAGCTTGATATAGTTCAGATCAAACTCGCTGGCCCGCACCTCGGCCGGGTCCTCTTCGGCAAGATCGCGAAGTTCCATGACATCGACATGCCGGTAAAGCGCATTGTCATCAAAGCTCATCTTCGCATCCAGCGCCAACAGATCGCCACTGCCTGTCACAACAAGCGGGTTGATCTCGACAAGACTGGCATCAAGGGATGAAAACGCTGTGACAAGGCCGGACAGAAATGCCGGCAGCTGCTTTGCTGTTGCCTTGGTCAATCCCATCACCGTTGCCAGCCGGCGTGCGTGATGCGGCTGCAGACCGGTTGCCGGATCGATGCTCACTGAAAGGATTTTCTCAGGCTGCGAGGCCGCTACCTCTTCGATATCCATACCGCCTTCGCTGGAGGCGATGATGGTGATCCGGCTGGTGACGCGATCGACCAGCAATGACAGATAAAGTTCATCGGCGATATCGCAGCCATCCTCGACATAAAGGCGCTGCACCTGGCGTCCCTGCGGTCCGGTCTGATGGGTAACAAGTGTCTTGCCAAGAATGTCATCGGCAACGGCGCGGACATCATCAATTGACGAGACAACCTTCACGCCGCCAGCCTTGCCACGTCCACCCGCATGGATCTGCGCCTTCACAACCCAGACGGGTCCGCCAAGCGCTTCTGCAGCGGCGACCGCCTCATCAACCGTAAACGCAGCTTCGCCGCGCGGCACCGGCACACCGAACCCTGCAAGCAGGGCCTTTGCCTGATGTTCATGGATGTTCATGCGCTTCTCCCCGTCACGCCAGATCCCTTGTAGCGATCAGCTACCCAAGTGACTCAACAATATCATTAAGCGCACGGACCGCAGCGACCGAATGGTCAAACATCTGCTGTTCATCAGCATTCAACGCGATATCTACAACGCGTTCAACGCCCGCTGAACCGATTACAACCGGCACGCCCACATACAAACCTTCAAGCCCGTAGGCGCCATCCACCCATGCCGCACAAGGCAGCACGCGCTTTTTGTCGCCAAGATAGGCTTCTGCCATCTCAATCGCCGACGATGCAGGTGCATAAAAAGCTGAACCGGTTTTCAGAAGGCCAACAATTTCGGCCCCGCCATCGCGCGTCCGCTGAACAATCTCCTCGATGCGCGCCTCGGTCGACCACCCCATGGAAATCAGGTCTGGAACCGGAATACCGGCAACCGTTGAATACCGCACCAACGGCACCATGGTATCACCATGCCCACCCAAAACAAAGGCGGTGACATCTTCAACAGACACCTTGAATTCTTCGGCAAGGAAGCACCGGAAGCGCGCTGAATCGAGCACCCCGGCCATGCCGACAACATGGCTGGTCGGCAACCCTGATTCGCGTTGCAAGACACCCACCATCACGTCCAGCGGGTTGGTGATGCAGATCACAAACGCATCCGGGCAATTGTCGCGAATACCCGCGCCAACCTGTTGCATGACCTTGGTATTGATGCCGATCAGATCATCACGGCTCATGCCGGGCTTGCGCGCCACACCGGCGGTCACGATCACGACGTCACTGCCGGCCAGAGCACCATAGTCATTTGCGCCAGCCATAACGGCATCAAATCCCTCGATTGGCGCGGCCTGCGCAATATCCAGCGCCTTGCCCTGGGGAATGCCTTCGGCAATGTCGAAAAGGGTGATGTCGCCAAGTTCTTTCAAACCGGCAAGAAGGGCCAGCGTCCCCCCGATATTACCGGCACCGACGAGAGAGATTTTATTGCGGGCCATGCGATTAAACTCCTGATGTCATGTCGGAAGGGACCCACAAGACGGGTGCCGTCAGCCGGTGGCAATTCGTTGGCGCCGGTGTAACCAATAATCCCTCTATAAACAAGTGAAATTCCTCAGATTTAAGGCATGCCAGCAGAAAAACGGTCGGTTTCAGACTAGGTGCTTTCAGCGTGGGCACCGCGATGTGTCATTTCCCCGAGGCGTGATCCGGTTCTCTCAAATTCAAAGCTGTAATTGTGACCCTGATACAGATTGGCAATGTCGGTGGCTGCGCTGGCCACGAGAAACCGCTGCCGGTCATAAAGCGCATCAACCATCCACATGAACCGCCGGGCAGCTGGCTCGTTGGCGCTGGTAAGCACCGGCACATGATCAATCAGCAGGCCAGCGAAACGACCGGCAATGGCCAGATAGTCGCGCGCGCCAAGCGGCGTCTCGCACAGATTGGCAAAGGATATGCGCGCCACATCTCCCGCCACCCTGTCAAAGCTGATCTCACGCCCGGCAACACGAATGCTTTCACTGCCAACCACAGAATCGCCGGCCAGCCTGGCAAACGCATCATCCAGCGCGGCGGCGGCCTGCCTGTCATCAGGTACATGCCAGGAGGCCATCCCCGCCAGCATCTGCGCGCGCCAGTCGCGGCCATCAGCAATCGTCAGCATCTCGCATCGCTGCTTCAACAGGGCAATGAATGGCAGAAACCGGTCGCGATGCAGGCCGTTCTTGTAGAGTTCATCCGCATGGCGATTTGACGTGGCGACCACGACAACACCCTTGTCGAACAGTCCGGTGAACAGCCGTGCCAGAATCATCGCATCGGCAATGTCGCGCACTTCCATTTCGTCAAAGCACATGACCCGGCCCCGCGCAGCCAGCGTTGCGGCCGCTGCCTCTACCGGATCGTCGCTGCCGGCTGTGCGGGCGGCGTGAATGGTATCCTGCGCCAATACCATGAAGTCATGAAAATGCAGCCGGAACTGTCCGCCTTGCAGCTTGCTGGATGACAGACAGTCGTGGAACATGTCCATCAGCATTGTCTTTCCGCGTCCGACACCGCCATGGATATAGAGGCCGCGCTGCAGCTTTTTGCGGCCGGTCAGACGTGACAGGATAGAGCGGTCACCAGATGTCAGGATGTTCGACAGCAATCGGTCAAGCGCACCGGCCACAGATTGTTGGGCAGGATCGGTTATCAGGGACCCCGCCTCAACCCGGGCTGCAAGTCGGGCGCTTACACTGGATATGGCGGCAGTATTCTGGTCAGGCATGGGGCTGTCGTGCTGATATCTGCATCGTATCATGCTCGCCTGTTACGGGCTGCCAGCCTTCATACATGCAATCACCATCAACCTTCAATCACTTTGCGCTGCAACGGGCCTGCATGGCCAGCGGCACGGATCAAATTGACAGCCTAGCGGCTGGCGATCTCGCTTTTGATGCTGGCAATCGCCTTGCCCGGATTCAGCCCTTTCGGGCAGGTCTTGGCACAGTTCATGATGGTATGACAGCGATAAAGGGCAAAGCTGTCATCCAGCGCGTCCAGACGTTCATCCGTCTTGTCATCGCGGCTGTCGGCGACCCAGCGATAGGCCTGCAACAGCACGGCTGGCCCCAGATATTCCTCGCTGTTCCACCAATAGCTTGGGCATGCGGTAGAGCAGCTGAAACACAGGACACATTCCCACAACCCGTCAAGCTGCTCGCGCTGTTCGGGTGACTGGCGACGTTCTTCACCTTCGGGGGCATCCTCATCAGCTTTCAGCCAAGGCTCGATGGCGGCAAGCTGGCGATAGGCGTTGCTGAGGTCAGGCACAAGATCCTTCACTACCGGCATATGCGGCAGTGGAAATATCTTCACATCGCCCTCTACATCCTTGATGCTTTTCAGGCAGGCAAGCGTGTTCGTGCCATCGATATTCATCGAGCAGGACCCGCAAATGCCCTCGCGGCAAGACCGGCGAAACGTCAGGGTGCTGTCCTGCTCGCTCTTGATCTTGATCAACGCATCCAGAACCATCGGCCCGCAATCATCAAGATCGACCTCAAAGCTGTCGAGGCGCGGGTTTTCATCATCATCGGGTGACCAGCGATAGATCTGGAAGACGCGAACATCAGACGCCCCTTCGGACGCTTTATAACTGTGTCCAGCGGTGAACTTTGAATGCGCAGGAAGTGTGAATTCAGCCATGAGACCCTGGCACCTTTCCGGGCGAAACCGCCCTAATATACCCGCGGCGCCGGCGGAATCGGTGCCACATCATTGCTCAACGTATTCATCGCCACACTGCGATAACCGACTGTTGACCGATTCTGCTCGTCCAGCCACATCACAGTATGCTTCATCCAGTTTTCATCGTCGCGTTCCGGCCAGTCTTCATGCGCATGCGCACCGCGTGATTCGGCGCGCTGATCGGCAGAGCGAATGGTGACCAGTGCCTGACCGACAAGATTTTCCAGCTCCATCGCCTCGATGAGATCGGTGTTCCAGATCAGCGATTTGTCCTTCACCCCGATCTGCCCCATCTGGCTTGCCACATTATCCATATTGGCAACGCCCTCGGTAAGGCTGGCCGATGAACGAAAGACAGCGGCGTGACGCTGCATGACCTGCTGCATGTCGTGACGAATCTGCGCGGCCGGTACGTTCCCGTCGGCATGCCGCATACGGTCGAATCGTTCCAGCGCCTTGTCAGTTGCTGCCTGCGGGGCACTGCGTGTCGTGCCACCCGCCTGCACGGTTTCAACGGCCCGGTGGGCAGCAGCCCGTCCGAACACAACGATGTCGAGAAGCGAATTTGTTCCCAGACGGTTTGCCCCGTGAACGGAAACACAGGCCGCCTCGCCAATGGCCATCAGGCCGGGCACGGTGGCGTTTTCATCACCATTCGCCGCCGAGATCACCTCGCCGTGATAGTTTGTCGGGATGCCGCCCATATTGTAATGCACGGTAGGCAGCACCGGGATCGGCTCACGCGTTACGTCAACGCCGCAGAAAATACGGGCCGTTTCGGTAATGCCCGGCAGACGCTGATGCAAGGTGTCCGGGTCGATATGTTCAAGATGCAGCATTATATGGTCCTTGTTCGGACCAACTCCGCGGCCTTCGTTGATTTCAATGGTCATTGCCCGGCTGACAACATCGCGGCTGGCAAGGTCCTTGGCGGTTGGTGCAAACCGGTCCATGAACCGCTCACCCTCTGAATTGGTCAGATAGCCGCCTTCACCGCGCGCACCCTCGGTGATCAGCACGCCCGCACCATAGACGCCGGTCGGGTGGAACTGGACAAACTCCATATCCTGCAACGGCAAGCCCGCACGCAGCGCCATCGCATTGCCATCGCCTGTACAGGTATGCGCCGATGTGCATGAGAAATAGACCCGGCCATAACCGCCGGTGGCCAGAACGGTTTGCTGTCCCCAGAACCGGTGCAGGGTCCCGTCTTCCATGCATAGCGCAATGATACCGGCACATTCGCCATCATCGTTCATCAACAGGTCGAGAGCGAAATATTCAATATGGAAATGCGCCTGATACTTCAGGCATTGCTGATACAGCGTGTGCAGGATGGCATGGCCGGTCCGGTCAGCAGCGGCACAGGCACGGCGCGCCATCGACTTGCCGTAATCCAGTGTGTGTCCACCAAACGGGCGCTGATAAATCTTGCCTTCATCGGTACGCGAAAACGGCACGCCGTAATTTTCCAGCTCGATCACCGAGGGAATGGCATTACGGCACATATATTCGATCGCATCCTGGTCGCCAAGCCAGTCTGAGCCTTTGACCGTATCATACATATGATACTGCCAGTTATCGCCTTCACCCATATTGTTGAGCGCCGCGCCAATGCCGCCCTGCGCCGCAACAGTGTGCGAGCGGGTAGGGAACACTTTGGTGATACAGGCCGTTTTCAGCCCGCCAGCCGCCATACCAAGCGTTGCACGAAGACCGGCGCCACCAGCACCGACGACGACCACATCATAATGGTGATCTGTTATTTCGTAGGCTGTCATGCCATTTCCTCATACATTTCCCGGCGTGGCCGCAGCCACCCGTACACTTAACCCAAAATTCTGACCATGGCCCACAGGCTGGCTAGAGCTGCTGCACTCATGCCAGCACGAACGAGAAGCAACGCGGCATGGCGTCCGCCCCGTGCCGAGATGTAATCCTCGATCACCACCTCAAGACCCATGGTCCCGTGAAACAGACCAGCCAGCACCAGCGCACCCAGCGCCGCAGCGTTGACAGGTTGACTGACGAACGACAATGCCTCGCCGTAAGACATGCCGCCAATACTGGCCAGGGCAATCACAAGATAACTCATCAGAAACAGCACAGCGACGGCACTGAAACGCTGCCAGCGCCAGTGGCGCACACCAGAAATCCGTTTGCGATGGGTTATCCCGGCAGGATATTCGGCCATGAGCTGTCCCCTTACATCCAGACCACCGTCCATAAAACGACGGTCAATACGGCGGTTAGGACCAGCACAAGCTGTCCGTTTCTGTACACTTCAGGAATGGTGAGCCCGATACCGATATCCCAGCCAAGATGGCGAATACCATTAAGCGCATGATAGATCAGTGCGACTGAATACCCGAATAGGACAAATTGCCCCAAGGGATGCGCGAGTGCCGCCGCCACGATGCCATAGCGTTCAGCCCCCATCGCCAGCGATACGAGCCATGCCGTCATGACGAGCGTGCCTGTTGTAAGAACAATCCCCGCCGCCCGATGCATGATCGACATCACCGATGTCATCTGCGGACGGTATACCTGAAGATGCGGTGACAGCGGACGTTGCCGACCCATCACGATCCTTTCTGACATTTCAAATTCAGCACCGAGGCAAATCTACGGTCTGGGACGGATGCTAGTCAATGTGAAAGCAAGTCGCACCAGCCTGTGGCACCATCTTAATTCGACATACTTGATTTGACATACTTGATTCGACATGGCGTTGAATCCTCATCACTCAAGCCGGACGGGGCCGAATATAATGGAGCTGGTGAAAAATTCATTTGCCTCACATGCCGATTGTGGAGACAACTCACATCAATGAAAAAGATATTGTCCATACAGTCTTCGGTAACTGCCGGTTTTGTCGGTAATGCGGTCGCTGGTCCGGTCCTTCTGGTGATGGGGCATCATCCCATGATGGTCGACACCATCAGCCTTGCCGCGCATCCGGGATATGGCGGGCGGGGCGGTGGGCCGTTGGCTGATCATCTGTTTGCAGACCAGCTGCGCGGGCTTCAGGACCTTGGCGAGACCGGCGATATTGCGCAGATCATGACAGGCTATCTTGGCAGCGCCAGCCAGATTGATTCGATTGTTGCGCTGCTGACGTCATGGCGGGCAGAGACGGGCGGCCATTATATTCTTGATCCGGTGATGGGGGATGCCGGGCGGCTGTATGTGTCAAACGACCTTGCCGATGGCATTCGCACCCGGTTGCTGCCCCTTGCCGACATCATCACACCCAACCAGTTTGAACTGGCGCAGCTGAGCGGGACCGATATCACCGGCCGGGACAGCGCGGCAGATGCCAGCGGCCTGTTGCTGTCACAGCATGCGCTGACGGCCATTATCATCACCGGCGTTACGAATACCGGTCACAGATCGGAAATAGGTGACCTGCTGGTGATGCGCGACGGCACACAGATCTGGCATCCCGCGGATGGCACAGCCAAAAATGTGGCTGGTGGCGGCGATCTGCTGACCGCGCTGTTCAGCGGGTATCTGGCATCAGGGCAGGCACTTCCGGACGCGTTTTCGCGGGCCAGCGCCACCGCACACACCATCATCGCCGCCAGCCCCACGCCGCGAGATCTGGCATTACTGGAAAATTTGAAGCTGGTCAGCGCATCCTGAAACCGGCTGTGCCAACGCCCGTACAGACGCCGGCGCCCGTCTTAGGCCCTAGCGCCCGTAGAGGCCGCGTTCGGCAACAAGTTCGGCAATCTGCACCGAATTCAGAGCCGCGCCCTTGCGCAAATTGTCCGACACACACCAGAACACCATACCGTTTTCAATGGTCGGATCCTTGCGGATACGGCTGATGAACACGGCATCCTCACCAGCCGCCTCATGCGGGGTGACATAGCCTTCATCGGCACGGTGATCAATCACTGTAATACCGTCTGATTCGCGCAACAGATTGCGCACAGCCTTCTCGGTCATCGGCTTTTCAGTTTCGATGAATACCGCCTCGCTATGACCAATGAAGACCGGAATCCGCACACAATGCGCAACCAGTTCGATCGCCGGGTCGAGAATCTTTTTCGTCTCGGCCGTCATCTTCCATTCTTCCTTGGTAAACCCATCATCAAGGAACTTATCGATATGCGGGATCGCGTTGAAGGCAATCTGCTTGGTAAACAGTTCCGGCTGTACCGGATCATTCACATAAATGCCACGTGTCTGGTTGAACAGCTCATCCATGGCCGCCTTGCCGGCACCCGATGTCGCCTGATAGGTCGAAACAACAACACGGCGTACACCGAACTTGTCATGCAGCGGCTTCAACGCCACCACCAGCTGCGCCGTCGAACAATTCGGGTTTGCAATGATGTTGCGGCCACCATTCGCCGGCAGTGCCCGCTCCACTGTATCGGCATTTACCTCCGGCACGATCAGCGGCACATCGTCATCCATCCGGAATGCCGATGAATTATCGATCACGATACAACCCGCCGCACCAGCTTTGGGCGCAACCTCCTTTGCTGTATCGCCGCCAGCTGAAAACAGGGCGATATCCGCATCGGCAAAATCAAACTTGTCGAGTGAGCCGATGGTCAGCACGTCATCCTCACCATAAGACACTTCACGGCCGGCCGAGCGCGATGACGCAAGCGCCATAACCTTGTCAGCCGGAAAATTCCGCTCGGCAAGGGTTTGCAGCATCTCGCGTCCGACAGCACCGGTGGCGCCGGCTACGGCAACTCGATATCCCATTTTATTCCTCGTCGTCTGGTCGTGCCATTGATGGCATCGGTTTGATAAGTCACACGCCGTGTGTATTAGCGGGCAAGCTGGTCCATGGCGTTCAGAACAGCTTCGGTCATGCCGTCAGTACCTGTCTGGGTACAGCCAGGGGTCATGATATCGCCTGTCCGTGTCGTCTTCAGCGCCGTCGCAACCGCATTCTCCAGAAGATCGGCCTCGTCCCCCTGATTGAAACTGTAGCGCAGCATCATGGCAAAGCTCATAAACTGGGCCAGCGGATTGGCAATGCCCTGTCCGGCAATATCCGGCGCAGACCCATGCACTGGCTCATACATCGCTTTGGGAAGGCCGGTCTCTGGATCAGGGGCGCCAAGCGATGCCGATGGCAGCATGCCGAGAGAGCCTGTCAGCATCGCCGCACAGTCAGACAACAGATCACCAAACAGATTGTCTGTCACAATCACATCGAACTGCTTGGGGTTGCGCACCAGCTGCATGGCACAATTGTCAGCATACATATTGCTGTATTCGATACCCTCGCCCTCGGCGGCATGCAACGCGGTCATAACCTCGCGCCACAACACACCCGAATGCATCACATTGGCCTTTTCAACAGACACAAGGCGCCCATCCCGCTTGCGCGCCAGATCAAGCGCCACCCGACCAATCCGCTCAATCTCAGGCGTGGTATAGGCGTTCGTGTCAAACCCTTTGCGGGTACCATCAGGCTGATCCTCAATGCCGCGTGGCTCGGCGAAATATGACCCGCCGCACAATTCACGCAGGATCATGATATCAAGACCGGACACCACCTCTGGCTTCAGTGTCGATGCATCGACCAACGCCGGAAACACCATGGCCGGGCGCAGATTGGCAAACAGGTCCATTTCCTTGCGCAATGCCAGCAGGCCACGCTCGGGCTTCAGTTCAAACGCCAGATCATCATATTCCGGCCCGCCCACAGCACCGAACAGAACAGCATCCGAGGCAATGGAGTCGGCCAGGGTCTCGTCGCTCAGCGGCGTGCCGTGCGCATCATAGGCAGCCCCGCCGACAAGGCCTTCCTGCATGTCAAAATCAATCGACCGGTATTTTGCCAACCAGTCGATGATCCGCATATTGGCCTTCATGATTTCGGTGCCGATCCCGTCGCCGGGCAACACCATGATCTTGCGGTTTGACGCCATCTTCATTTTCCTTGCATTCGAGCAGCCAGCATTCAGGCAGCGGGTATTCGGGCAACAGCCACGGGCCAGCTGCAGCTGCAGTTAACAGGTAATCAGAGCCAGGGCTGGTCTGCGCCACGCGCGCTTTCAAAGCTGTCTATCGAGACACTTTTTTCCAGGGTCAGCCCGATATCATCCAGCCCCTCAAGAAGGCATTTCTTGCGGAACGGGTCGATCTCAAAGCTGATTTCACCACCATTTGGGCGGCGAATTGTCTGTGTTTCCAGATCAATCGACAGTTCCGGATTTTCGGTATCCTGCGCATCGGCAAGCAGGGCATCGCGATCATCCGCAGACACGGCAATCGGCAGGATCCCGTTCTTGAAACAGTTATTGTAGAAGATGTCGGCAAAGCTGGTAGAAATCACGCAGCGCACACCAAAATCAAGAAGGGCCCACGGCGCATGCTCGCGGCTTGAACCGCAGCCAAAATTATCGCCGGCTACAATGATCTCTGTCTTGCGATAGGGTTCCCGATTCAAGACAAAATCCGGAATCTCTGCCCCGTCCTTGGTGAACCGCATCTCGTCAAACAGATTGGCCCCGAGACCGGATCGCTTGATCGTCTTCAGGAACTGCTTCGGGATGATCATATCGGTATCGATATTGATGATGTTCATCGGCGCTGCAACGCCGGTCAATTTATCAAATTTCTGCATCTCTCGACCTCCCTCAGCTTTGCATATCGCGGATATCGGTCAGATAACCGGTCAGTGCCGCGGCCGTTGCCATTTCAGGGCTGACCAGATGGGTGCGACCACCACGGCCCTGACGTCCTTCAAAATTGCGATTCGAGGTTGACGCACAGCGCTCTCCCTCAGCCAGCTTGTCGGCATTCATCGCAAGGCACATCGAACAGCCAGGCTCACGCCATTCGAAACCGGCCGCCACAAATACCTTGTCCAGTCCCTCGGCCTCGGCCTGTTCCTTGACCAGCCCTGATCCCGGCACCACCATGGCGCGGATACCATCGGCAACCTTGCGACCATCGGCAATGCCGGCGGCGGCGCGCAAATCTTCGATGCGGCTGTTTGTGCAGGACCCGATAAAGACCGTATCGATCTTCACATCCGTCAGTTTCTGGCCGGGCTTCAGACCCATATAGTCGATGGCGCGTTCAATCTTCGCCCGCTTGACCTGGTCCTTTTCCTTTTCCGGATCGGGCACGGCCGCGGTGATCGCCAGCGCATCCTCGGGCGAGGTGCCCCAGGTTACGGTTGGGGCAATCTCGGATGCTGGCAATACAATCTCGGTATCATAACGCGCATCCGCATCAGACGGCAGCGTGCGCCAGTAATCGACAGCCTTCTGCCACATGTCGCCCTGCGGGGCCATCGGGCGTCCCTCAAGATAGGCGAATGTCTTTTCGTCAGGCGCGATCATGCCGGCGCGTGCGCCGCCTTCGATGGCCATATTGCAGATGGTCATCCGCCCTTCCATCGACAGACCGCGAATGGCTGAACCGGCAAATTCAATGACATGGCCGGTTCCACCAGCGGTGCCGATTTTGCCGATAATTGCCAGAATGATGTCTTTTGCGGTGACGCCGGGGGCCAGATCGCCATCAACAGTGATGCGCATATTCTTGGCCGGCTTCTGGATCAGCGTCTGCGTGGCCAGCACATGTTCCACCTCGGATGTGCCGATGCCGAATGCCAGCGCGCCGAATGCCCCATGTGTTGCGGTATGCGAATCACCGCAGACAATGGTCATGCCGGGCTGTGTGAAGCCCTGCTCCGGACCGATGACATGGACAATACCCTGGCGGATGTCTTCCATCGCAAAATAGGGAACGCCAAATTCGGCAGCGTTAGTGGCAAGCGCCTCCACCTGAATGCGCGATTCCTCGTCCGCAATGCCCGCCGACCGGTCAGTCGTCGGCACATTGTGATCAGCAACAGCAAGTGTACGGTTGGGTGCGCGAACAGAACGACCCGCGGTACGCAAACCTTCAAAAGCCTGCGGGCTGGTCACTTCATGAACAAGGTGCCTGTCGATATAGATCAGACAGGTGCCATCATCCTGGCGATGCACAACATGTGCATCCCATATCTTGTCAAAAAGGGTCTTGGGCGCCGACATCTTTTCCTCCAGAGATCTGCCGGCGAGGGTCTTCCTGGCCGGTCAGAGCGGTCAGGAGGAAGAGGCCTCGCGGGTTGTGGTTTTTTCTGCAATACGCGCCGCCTTACCTGTACGACCACGTAGATAATACAGCTTGGCGCGACGAACGCGACCCCGGCGAACAACGGAAACACCGGCCACCTGAGGACCGTAAAGCGGGAATACACGCTCAACGCCTTCGCCGTAGGATAACTTGCGAACAGTAAAGGAAGAGTTCACACCGTCGCTTTTGCGGGCGATGCACACGCCTTCAAAAGCCTGAATACGCTCACGCGTGCCCTCGACAACCTTCACGTCCACGCGGACGGTGTCCCCTGGTGCGAATTCGGGAATCGTCCGCTGCTCCAGCGATCTTTCCATCTGCTTCTGGCCAATGCGGTCAACGATATTCATCGGCTTCGTTCCTTCATCTGCTGCGATAACACCCCATCCGATTGGGGATCTTCGCTTATTGTTTCTTCGATCCGGACACCTGCGTCTGCAGGTATCTCTGCCACAAATCCGGTCGACGCGTCTGCGTTTCCCGTTCGGCTTCCGCCTGACGCCATTCGGCGATCTTGCGGTGATGCCCTGACGCAAGAATCTCTGGCGCCTGAATTCCGTTCCAGTCTCGCGGCTGGGTATAAAGTGCCGGTTCCAGCAACCCAGTCTCAAAACTTTCTTCGCGGTGGCTGGCTTCCTTGCCGATCACCCCCGGCAACAGCCGGACCACTGCGTCAATCACTGTCAGCGCCGCCATTTCGCCGCCTGACAGAATGTAGTCACCGATACTGACTTCCATCATACCGGCCGCATCGATCACGCGCTGATCAACACCTTCATAGCGCCCGCACAGAAAAACCGTTCCCTCTGCCTGTGCCAGCTCGCGAACCAGAGGCTGGTCAAGCGGCCGACCCCTCGGGGTCAGGTAGATTCGGGGCCCCGGTGCCTCGGCGACATGGTCCAGCGCAGCGGCCACCACGTCGGGCTTCAGCACCATGCCGACACCGCCCCCCAGAGGGGTATCGTCGACGGTTCGGTGCTTATCGCTTGCAAACTGGCGAATGTCCAGTGTTTTCAGCGCCCAGATACCATCCTTTAACGATTTGCCGGCCAGTGACGCACCAAGCGGCCCCGGAAACATCTCCGGAAACAAGGTCAATATGGTGGCCTGCCAGGCTGGCTTGGTCATCCTTTGTCTGCCCGCTCATCCGTTTCAAGGAACCCGTCTGGCGGGTTCAGAACGATACGGCCTCCGTCAAAATCGATATTGGTGATGTAATCACCCTCGAAAGGCAACATCACCGTTGGCCCCTTTGGCGGGCGAATCTCGATCAGCTCACCCGCCCCGAAATCATGCAAACCGGTCACTGCGCCGATCATTTCGCCATCTGCCGTAACAGCCGCAAGCCCGATCAGGTCTGCATGATAGACCTCATCCTCACCCACGTCAGGCAATGCTGTCCGGTCCACCAGCAGCTCATTACCCCGCAAAGCCTCTGCCGCCTCACGGCTGGAAATGCCATCAGCAGCAACAATCACCAGGCCGTTTGCCGTCATCCCCCTGATCACAAGGGTCAGCTGTCTGTCACCGACCCATACCGGGCCATAGGATGCAATATCGCGCGGCATGGCGGTAAAGGGCTTTACTTTGAACTGCCCCCTAACGCCATGTGCGCTGGCAACTGCACCGATCGACAGACGGGATATGGACATTACGCCTTGCTGTCACCCAAATCATTACCGGATTCATCACCAGATGCATCATTGGCAGCTTCATCGGCCGAAGCCACTTCAGCCGGGGCTTCCTCTGCCGGAGCCTCGTCTGCTGTTGCCTCTTCAGCCGGGGCGTCCTCAGCCGGGGCCTCTTCTGCTGGCGCCTCGGCAGCAGCAGCGGCCTCAGCTTCAGCAACGGCGGCGGCCTCGGCAGCTGCTTCAGCGGCGGCTTCTTCACGCTCGGTACGCTTTTTGCCAGGTGCAGATTTCTTCGGCTGCTCACGAATTTCCGGGGCCGCCATCAAACCGGCGCTTGCCAGCATTTTCTGCACACGCTCGGTCGGTTGCGCGCCTTGACCAAGCCAGTAGGCAATACGCTCGTTCTTCAATGTCAGGCGCTGGTCATGGTCTTTTGGAACCATTGGATTATAGGTGCCCACGCGCTCGACATACCGGCCATCGCGCGGTGCCGATGCCTCGGCAATAACGATGCGATAAAAAGGTCGTTTCTTCGCGCCACCACGGGCAAGTCTGATCTTCAAAGCCATGAATTGGATTCCTTTCGCAAGCTTTGCTGTAAACGCTTATTTCTTCTTTCCTGATGGTTTGCCGCCAAGACCGGGAAGGCCTCCAGGCAAACCGGGCAGCCCGCCAGGACCACCCTTCATTCCATTCGGCATGCCGCCGCCCATTCCGCCGCCCATACCGCCGGGCATACCGCCACCCATGCCGCCAAGAGCACCGCCAAGACCGCCCATGCCACCGCCTGCCAGTGCTTTCATCATTGCCGCACCCGACTTGCCGCCAAGCTTCTTCATCATCTTGGCCATGTCCTGATATTGTTTGACCAGGCGGTTCACCTCCTGGACTGACGTGCCCGATCCGGCAGCAATTCTTTTGCGCCGCGATGCGTTCAGCAGCCCGACTGACCGGCGTTCCTTTTTCGTCATCGACAGAATAATGGCTTCCTGCCGCTTGATCATCGAATCATCAATGCCGGCAGCGGCAATCTGCTTCTGCATTTTGCCAAGGCCGGGAAGCATGCCCATAATCCCGCCAAGCCCACCCATCTTCTGTAACTGGCGAAGCTGACTCAGGAAGTCGTTCATATCGAACTGACCCTTGGCCATGCGCTTGGCCAGGCGCTCAGCCTCTTCAGCCTCGATGGTTTCGGCCGCCTTTTCGACAAGCGCGACCACGTCGCCCATATCAAGAATGCGCCCGGCCATGCGCGCCGGATCAAATTCTTCTAGCGCGTCCTGCTTTTCACCAACACCGGCATATTTGATCGGTCGTCCGGTGATCTCGCGCATCGACAGCGCCGCACCGCCGCGCGCATCACCGTCAAGGCGAGTCAGCACGATACCTGTAATATCAACCGCATCATTAAAGGCCGCCGCTGTCGTGACAGCATCCTGACCGGTCATCGCATCAGCGACGAGCAGGATTTCATGCGGATTGGTCAGCGCCTTGATCTCGCGCAGTTCGGCCATCAATCCTTCATCGATGGTGACCCGGCCAGCGGTATCGAGAATCACCACATCAAAGCCCTGCAGGCTGGCCGCCTGAAGCGCACGCTTGGCAATCTGTGCAGGCGATTCGCGGTCGGCCTCGGGCAGCACCCCGACCTCGGCCTGTTCACCAAGAACACGCAGCTGTTCACGCGCTGCCGGGCGTGTCACATCAAGCGAGGCGAGCATCACCTTCTTGCGCTCTTTCGTGCGCAGGCGCAGTGCCAGCTTGCCAGCGGTTGTTGTCTTGCCCGAACCCTGCAGGCCCGCCATCAGGATGACCGCTGGTGGATTGACCGCGACATTCAGCGGTGCTGCCTCGCCGCCCAGCACATCCACCAGAACGTCATTGACGATCTTGATGACCTGCTGGTCGGGGCGAACCGCTTTCAGAACCTCGACACCAACCGCCTGTTCGCGAACCCGCGACATAAAGCTTTTGACAACAGGAAGAGCGACATCGGCATCAAGCAGGGCAAGCCGCACCTCGCGCAACGCGGCATCAACATCCGCCTCGCGCAGTGCGCCCCGTTTGCCAAGTCCGCTAAAGACGTCCTGGAGTTTGTCTTTCAGGCTGTCGAACATCCTGTGTTTGGCCCGCTACCACTATTGTGTTTACTGTTGCGTTTACATCCATCACATCAAACCTGCTGACACGCACCTGTGGCACCCGTGCTCGAAACCTTCAAGGACGGATGGAACCCGCTAGGGTCGCTGCAGCCGGAAATGGCGTGATATGGATGGCTTGTTGCGCTTTTTCGCCTGACTTGTCAAGAATGGGAGATGTTTTTTGTCCTTTCAAAGCTGCTGGCAATTTTTTTCGAACCTCTGGCGCATCCCTACATCCTGTTGGTTCTTGCGGGCGTTGCCCGGCTGATCAAGCGGCGACGACTTGTCAGGGTGTGTCTGGCAAGCGCAATCATCCTGCCGCTTGCCTATGGCTTTCTGCCGCTATCAGAGGCACCGCTTCGCTATCTTGAGAATCGCTATCCGGTACCTGACCTTGCCAACAGGCAGATTGACGGGATCGTTGTGCTTGGCGGGCACACAGGATCAGGACTGGTTTCGGCAGCCCGAAATCAACCACAGCAAGGCCCTGCGGCCGAGCGTTTGACCCAGGGGCTGGCATTGTTACGACACCATCCCGACGCCATGCTGATCCTGTCAGGCAGATCGGGAGAATTGCGCCATAAAGGCTGGACCGAAGACGAAATCACACACCGCCTGATCGAAGATCTTGGCGTATCGCAGATCAACATCATCTACGAAAATGTCAGTCAAAACACCTATCAGAATGCTGTTGAAAGCCTTGAATACGCGGTGCCACAGCCCGGAAGCAAGTGGGTTCTTGTCACCTCGGCAGCCCATATGCCGCGCGCGATGGGTGCCTTTGCGGCGGCAGGCTGGGGGCCTGTCATCGCCTATCCGACCGATTTTCGGACCACGCCCGGCATCAGTGGCCTTTTTTCAATGCAGGGGGGCTTTTCGGCTGTTCGGAACTGGCTGCATGAAGGGGTGGGCCTTGCCGCCTATTGGCTGACCGGACGCAGTGACCGCCTCTTGCCCTGAAGGGGCATTCCTGAGCGAGGCATTTCTGAGCGAGACTATTCCGGCTCACTCCTCAGCCACACCGGCGAGGGCATTGGCGAAATCACGGGCCTCGAACGGTTGCAGGTCATCCGCGCCCTCACCAACACCGACAGCATGGACCGGCAGGCCAAACGCTTCGGCAAGCGCAATAACGACGCCGCCCTTGGCAGACCCGTCAAGCTTGGTGACGATCAAGCCGCTGACATCAGCCACCTCGCGGAAGGCGCTGACCTGCGAGATTGCATTCTGGCCGACAGTGCCATCCAGCACGATGACGGAATCATGCGGCGCGGTATCATCCAGCTTGCGAATGACGCGCACAATCTTTGACAATTCATCCATCAATTCGCTGCGATTCTGTAACCGGCCAGCTGTGTCGATGATCAGAATATCGGTGCCATCGGCGCGGGACTGTTCCAGCGCCTGATAGGCCAGCGCCGCAGCATCACCGCCCTGCGTTCCCGCCACAACTGCTGTTCCCGTGCGCTCACCCCAGATCTTCAGCTGGTCAATCGCCGCCGCGCGAAACGTGTCACCCGCGGCAAGCGTTACCTTCTTTCCGGCCTGAACCCATTGCTGGGCCAGCTTGCCAGCGGTTGTCGTCTTGCCTGATCCGTTGACACCAACAAGAAGGACCACGTGCGGGCGGTGCGTTTCGTCGGGCAGCAGAGGCTGCGCGACCGGGGCCAGAATGTCGGTAATTCCATCGGACAGCGCAGCCGCCAGTGCCGATGCGCTCACCTCACCCTCAAACTTTTGCTTGCGCATGCGCTCAGCCAGCTTTGCCGCAGCGGCAGTACCAAGATCGGCACTGATCAACGCATCCTCGACCTCTTCAAGCGAGGCCGCATCAATTCCCTTGCACCCGAGAACAGCCCCCAGCGAAGCGGTAACACGGGCGCTGGTCTTGCCAAGGCCGGATTTGAGTTTTTTAAGCCAGCTCATCCTGACGCCTTTCAAAGGTAGCGATCATCAATTCCGGTCAGCCAATCTGCTCGACAATCAATATATCGTCATCTCGCCCGTTGATCTTTACGTCAAGCAAGGCCCCGCGGTCGATGAAATCACCTTGCAGGCGCATTTTTGCATAATTTCGCCCATGCCCGCTATTTCCGCCCTCGACCAGCATCTGATCAAGACTGCCGACGGCATTATCCAGAAACTGTTGCATACGAATGGTGCCATCTTCGCGCAGTTCACGCGCCCGGCGACGGATCGTGTCACCGTCAATCTGGCGCATGCGCGCGGCAGGAGTGCCCGTGCGCGGTGAAAAAGGAAACACATGCAGATATGTAATGCCCGCCCGGCGGATCATCTGACGTGTTGCATTATGGGCATCCTCGGTCTCGGTCGGGAAACCGGCAATAATGTCAGCGCCAAACACGATATCAGGCCGCCGGCGGCGTGCCTCGTCGCAAAAGCGGATGACATCACGCGCCAGATGACGACGCTTCATCTGCTTTAGCACCAGATCATCGCCATGCTGTGCCGACAGATGAAGATGCGGCATCAAACGGTCATCATCGCCAAGCACCGCCATCAGCCTGGCATCGGGTTCTGCCGGATCAATCGAAGAGAGCCGCAGACGCTGCAGCCCCGACACCCGTGACAACAGAGCCTGCACCAGATCGCCAAGCCGCGGGCGGCCCGGCAAGTCAGACCCCCATGACGTAATATCAACACCCGTCAGCACCACTTCCACACTGCCGCCATCGACCAGCAGCTGCGCCGCGTCGATGATCTGCGTCAGGCCTGCTGACCGGTTATTGCCCCGGCCATAAGGAATGATGCAAAACGTGCATCTGTGATCACACCCCTGCTGGATCTGCAGAAAGCCGCGGGTATGGGCATGAAACCCGTCCATCATGTGCGTCGCCATTTCGCGTACCGCCATCACATCACTGACGATTATGGCCTCGCACCCCTCGGCAACAGACATCCACGCAGCCTGTGACAGTTTATCGTGATTGCCGATCACATGATCCACTTCAGCCATCGATGACCAGCTGTCCGGCGCGATCTGGGCCGCACAACCGGTGACCACAATCTGCGCATCCGGATTGTCACGGCGGGCCCGGCGAATGGCCTGACGCGCCTGGCGTTCAGCCTCTGCCGTGACAGCGCAGGTGTTGAAGATGATCGCATTGTTCAGACCGGCATTGCCAGCTTGATCACGCACAACCTCGGATTCCCATATATTCAGGCGGCACCCGAAGGTCTCGACATGTGGCGCGTTGCGCTCAGCCATTGTCCGCCTCCAGCAGCGCTGTAATTTCGGCTGACAGCTGGCCAGTCGCGACATAAGACACCGGGCCCGTCATCAGAACATGACTGGTGTCTCGGTTCCAGCTGATGGTCACTGCCCCGCCATCCATAACGATCCTGTTCTCGTCCTCTCCCAGCCCGCGGCGCGCAATGGCAACACCGCTGGCACAGGCCCCGCTGCCGCATGCCATTGTTATACCAACACCGCGTTCCCACACCCGCATTCTGAAGCTGCCATCATCACGGCGGCTGACCACCGACAGATTGACCCGGTCAGGGAATAGCGACGCCGTCTCGACCAGCGGACCAATTCTTTCAATGTCCACGCGCTCGGCATCATCGACAAACACCACAGCATGCGGATTGCCAAGCGAGTGACAGACAGCATCAAGACCGCCATAATCAAGACTGCTATAATCAAGACCGGCCATATCAAGACCGGCCATATCAAGTGGCACATGCAATGTGTCCGCCGCACTGGCCAATGGCACATCCTGCCAGTTTGTTTTCACCGGGCCCATATCGACGGCGATCTCGCCATCCGCCGCGCGCCAGGCTGTCAGTATCCCGCCATCAGTTTCGATCTCTATCCGGTCCTGCTGCAATTCATGCATCATCATGTCGGCGACGCAGCGCGTACCATTTCCGCAGGCCCCTGAAGGTGATCCGTCCTGATTCAGGATATCCATACGCAGGTCAGCTGTATCACAGGCGCGCAGCACAAGAATCTGGTCGCACCCGATCCCGAGGCGCCTGTCAGCAAGCCGACGCGCCGCTGCTTCCGGCACTTTGCGACGGCGATCATCACGCCAGTCGAGAATGACAAAGTCATTCCCCAGCCCGTGCATTTTGGCAAACTTGTTCATGCCGCAGCCTATACGCCAATTCCCGCTGAATGGGAAGATGGCAGGGGATCAGAGATCGATGACCACAGGTGCATGATCCGAAGGTTTCTCGGCACCGCGCATATCACTGTGAATAGTGACATCTGTCACGCCAGCTGCCAGATCGCGGCTTGTCCAGATATGGTCAAGGCGCCGGCCACGGTTGCTTGCTGCCCAGTCACGCGCGCGGTACGACCACCATGAATACAGCACCTCATCATCGCCAAAGTGCTGGCGCACTACATCTGACCAGCCACCATCATTGATCAGCCGCAGCAATCCGTCGCGCTCAATGTCTGTATGGCTGACGACATTCTTCAGCTGTTTTGTTGACCACACATCCTCAGCAAGCGGGGCGATATTCAAATCACCAACAAGAATCGATCTCTGCGGCCTGTTCTGCGAAAAATACGCTGTCATCTCGGCAATGAAGTCCAGCTTGTGACCGAATTTGGGGTTTTCGTCGCGGTCAGGCACATCACCACCTGCCGGCACATAGAAATTGTGTACCTTGATCCCGTTGGCCGTGGTGGCGCTGATATGGCGGCAATCCTCGCGCCCGGCCCAGTCCATATGCCCACTGTCAGACAGTGGTTCACGGGCAATGATCGCAACACCATTATAGCTTTTTTCACCGCGGATGGCGTGATGCGCCCAGCCTGCCTCAATCAAGGCATCAGCTGGAAAATGCGCGTCCTCGGTCTTTGTTTCCTGCAGGCACAGCACATCGACATCAGCAGATTTCAGAAACGCGGTAACCAGATCGATCCGCAGACGGACCGAGTTGATATTCCATGTGGCAAGTCGCATAGCTATGTCCTGTAATGCAGCGGGGGTTTAATTGCTGCCTGTCGGCGTGTAGTCAGGTCGCGCAAACATCTTGTTTTCATATTGATGTCCAAACCGCATGTTCTGCAGCGTCACCGTCGTGGTGACATCAGCTGCATCGCGAATGGTCCATTTGCGCAACACGAACGGTTTTTCGGTGAATTCGAGTGTCAGCTCGCCCGCGGCCTCACCTGTCTCCTTGGCCAGCATAACCCGTACAATCCCGTTCTGAACATTACTGGATGTTGTGAATTCGTCAGAGCGCAGGCGCACATCTTTTTTCAACAGCAACGACAGCGGCGTCTCACTGATCGGATAGCTGGTCACTGTCTTGTCATTCGGACGATCAACATGGATCCAGATACGGGTGGTCAGCAGGATCAGCGGCTCCTCCAGATCATAGACAATCTTCATCTGGTGCGGCCGGCGAAGGTGGATTACCCCGCTGGCAGTCGTACCGTCAGATGCCACCTGAATGAAATCAGCCTGCATGGTGCTGATCCCGTTGAACCAGTCCTCAGCCTCGCTTACAACATCGGCGCGGGCCATTCCAGGCAGGGCCAGCACAATAAAGGACAGCGCGGCAGCCAGCCATGCCACCATCTTTTTCAGGTATAAATGCATCTAGCTGGCACCTTCGTCACTTATAAGAACCTCTCGTTTGCCAACATGGTTTGCCGCGCTGATCACGCCATTCCGTTCCATCTCTTCGATGATGGTGGCCGCCCTGTTATACCCTATCTTAAGATGACGCTGGACAAAACTGGTGGATGCTTTTTGTTCACGCACAACAAGCTGCACTGCCTGGTCATACAGGCTGTTACCGCCGCCAGCTTCAAGCAGATCTCCGGTACTGCCGGACAGCTCGCCGGTATCTTCGCTGACCACCTTCTCGTCATATTCGGGGGCACCCTGTTTGCGCAGGAAATTGGCGACAGCCTCAACCTCGCTGTCGTCAACAAACGGGCCGTGAACCCGCATGACCCGGCCACCGCCTTCCATGAACAGCATGTCACCCCGCCCAAGCAGCTGTTCGGCACCCTGTTCACCCAGAATTGTGCGGCTGTCGATCCGCGACGTGACCTGAAAACTGATGCGGGTGGGAAAATTCGCCTTGATCGTGCCAGTAATCACATCCACTGACGGGCGCTGCGTTGCCATGATCACATGAATGCCTGCCGCGCGTGCCATCTGTGCAAGGCGCTGCACTGCGCCCTCAATCTCCTTGCCGGCAACCAGCATCAGATCAGCCACCTCGTCGATCACCACAACAATGAAGGGCAGGGGCGTCAGATCAAGGATTTCCTCTTCATGGACAGGCCGGCCGGTTTCAGCATCGAATCCGGTCTGCACGCGGCGCGTCAGTACCTCGCCATCCTTTCGTGCCTCGGCAAGGCGTGCGTTGTAGCCGGCAATATTGCGCACCCCCAGCTTGGCCATGTTGCGGTACCGCGTTTCCATCTCGCGCACCGCCCATTTCAGGGCAGTAACCGCCTTCGACGGATCAGTGACCACCGGGCTCAAGAGATGCGGGATCCCGTCATACACCGACAGCTCCAGCATCTTTGGATCAATCATGATCATCCGGCAGCTTTCCGGCGTATGGCGATACAGCAGCGACAGGATCATCGCATTGATACCGACTGATTTACCAGACCCGGTTGTGCCCGCGACCAGCAGATGCGGCATGCGGGCCAGATCAACCACGACCGGCGCACCAGCGATATCCTTGCCAAGCGCCATTGGCAGATCGCCGTCATTCTCTACCCAGACCTCGTGATCCAGAATTTCCCGCAAGACGACAATCTGGCGATCAGGATTCGGCAGCTCGATCCCTATGACATTCTGGCCGGGCACACCTGCCACACGCACTGACACCGCGCTCATTGACCGGGCAATATCATCAGCAAGCGAAATCACCCGTTGCGAGCGCGTGCCGGGGGCTGGTTCCAGATCATATCGCGTGACCACCGGCCCATAGCGCGAATCCGTGATGGTGCCTTTGACACTGAAGTCTTTCAGCACGCCTTCCAGCTCTGCCGCCGTATCATCAAGGGCCTGCCGTGACGGGCCAGATGCCGCTTTCTTTGGCGTGGTAAGCAGGCGGCCCGGCGGCAGGCTGAACTGACCATCGCCCCCAAAATTGAGGCGTTCCTGATTCCCGCGTGCGGCTTTGGCTGGTGCGGGGCTATCCGCTGCCTCACGCCCCAGAAGTGAAGGTTCCTGACGCTTTCTCGACGCTTTGCGCCGTGGCTTTTTGGCTGTTTTTTCGTCACTGGCAGATGCTGATTCAGGCTCGGGTTCGGTCAGGGTCAGCGCATCTTCAATGCCCAAATCATCATGGGCTGAAGCTGATGAAGGCCGGCGACGCACCAGCGCCGCAACGCCGCGTACCGGTGCCAAAATCAAGCCAAGCTGCCGCCGCGAAACAGTTGCGCACCATACCCACAGGATAATGCCCAGAAACGTAACCCCGACCCCGAAATAATGCGGCATCGAAATACCAAGCAATGGCTCCAGCTGCGGTAAATTCTGCAAGGCCAGACCAGCCATCACAACGCCGGCAGCGCCGCCAAACGACACACCGGCACTACCACCAAGGGCCTGAAAACCGGTTGCCAGACACAAAATACCCACCGGGGCCAGAAACAGGCGTACCAGTTTTTTCGATACATTATGCTTGCGCAGCATGCGGTACCCCCAGAATACCGGCAGCAGTGTGACAAACAGGCTGGCCGTCCCCACTGCCGTGCGCAACGCGCCGGTAACGCCCGCGCCAACAGGGCCAAACCAGTTTTGCACCGGCCCGTCTGAATAGGCGCTGAGCGAGGGATCAAATCGTCCGGGCGAAAAGAACATGGCTGTCAGGGCAAGGCCTGTCAGAATCACCAGCAAACCAGCCAGTTCCAGCAGACGACGCTGGAAGAAGGCCCGCAAGGCTGGCGACAGGAATGATTTTTTCTGATCCGGATCGACCATGGGCGCTGTGCTATTATCCGTCCTGCCCGGCAGCTTCGCGAACACGCGCGACGCGTTGCAGGCTTTCCTCGGTGCGTTGATGGTCCTGCACAAGCGCCAGGCGCACATAGCCCGCGCCCGGATTCACGCCATCTGATATTTCCGCCATATAGCTTCCCGGCATGGCTCGCACCGCCTGTTCCTGCATCAAACGCCTCACAAAGGCCTGATCATCGCCAACGCGCAGCCACAAGAAAAAGCCACCCTGCGGTGCCTTTATTCCCAGATGGCGACTGGCAAGATCAAAGCTATGGTCATAATGCGCCCGAATTGCGGCAACGTGGTCGTCATCATCATACAGATCGGCAGCGGCAAACAACAACGGCGTTGGCACCAGTGACCCGGTATTCGCCACAACCTTTGCATAGAGCGCGATCACAGACGCATCACCAATGATGAAGCCGGCGCGCAGGCCGGCAGCGCTTGACCGCTTTGACAATGAATTCAGGACAACAAGGTTGCGCAGCGGATCGAGATCCTGGTCACCTTCTTCGATATGCAGGCTGGCCGCTGCATCAAGCGCACCCGCCGACGGTGTTCCACGCCAGATATCGCTGTAACACTCATCCATAACCAACAGGAAATCATGCGCGCGGGCAAGCCGGATGGCAGATTTGATCTGCTCCAGCGTCATAACCTCGCCCTGCGGGTTGGTCGGACTGCACAGATAGGCAAGTGTTGTGCGATCAAGGGTGGCGGCGGGCAGGCTGGCCAGATCAGGCACAAATCCGTTTTCTGGCGTGCTGTTCATATATTGAATTGTGGCACCGGATGCCAACGCGCCAGCGCGCCAGGCGTGATAAAACGGGTTGGTAACCAGCGCCACAGCATTATCCTTTGTGCCGCGCACTAATCCGCCAATCAGCCCCAGGGGTTCGCGCGTGCCGGGTACAGGCAGCATCTGCCTGTCAAGATCCACAAGCCCGCCCGCAGATGGCCAGCGCCGCGCTATATAACGGTCAATCGCGGCGGTAAATACTGGATGGCCCGCTGCCTTGGGATAATATTGCCAGGCATCATTGTGACGCGTGACGCTGTTTTCCAGCAATGAGCCACCGGTGACCTGCGGTTCACCAATCGACAAATCAAGCATGTCCATGCCGGTTGGTGCTGACACATCCGCCAGCAGGCCACGCATCTGCACAAACATATTGCCATCAAACAATGCATATTCGGGATTCAGTTTCATAGATGAACAGCCTGAAAATGAGAGCGTCGTGATTGAGCCCAAAATTTAATTGAGCCCAAAGTTTAATTGAACCCGGAATTTAAATATGGAAACCATGCGGACCAGCCACATCTGGCACCCGGTCATACCTGATTCCCGGCCACACCTGATTCCCGGCCACACCTGATTCCCGGCCACACCTGATTCCCGGGCTGGCAATCTGCCAGTCAGTTCCTATCCTATCACCAGCACGCTGACAATTACAGACAAGCGCCGCATCTTTGAACACATCCTAAAATATGCACACGGCGTTAACGCCGTTTCGCATGGACTTCGCACGACGATATGCCTACATCTTGAGCAACCGGCAAGGAGAGCGCGCGTATGACGAATCCCGGTATGGCAGCGCCGGACAAGACCCGGCGGCAACCCGCCATCTTTTTTGATCGTGACGACACGCTGACTGTTGATCGGCACGGCTACACCTACCTTGTATCCGACTTTGAATTTGTCGCGGGTGCCGCCGCCGCCTTGGCCCTGTTTCATAACGCTGGTTTGCGGGCGTTTGTAGTGACCAATCAGGGGGGTATCGGCAAAGGGCTGTTTCAGCGCGAAGACATGCAGCGGTTCAATGACAAGCTGCTTGGCGAAACCGCTGCCAATGGTGGGCAGATCACCGATATCGCCTATTGCCCGCACCACCCTGATGCTGTTGACCCAGACTTGCGCGCACCCTGCGCCTGCCGAAAGCCTGAACCCGGCATGCTGCTGACACTCGCTGCAAAGTGGCATATCGATCTGCCTGGATCAGTCATGGTCGGCGACCGGGACAGCGATGTTGCTGCTGGCCGTGCTGCCGGGTGTCATGCCTATCGGTTCGATGGTGGCAGCCTTTTGTCCTTGTCGCGGCACATTCTTGCCACCCATTTTGACGGGGCCGGACTATGAGAACAGACATTGCAATCATCGGCGGCGGCCTGACCGGTTTGATGATGGCGCGTGCGCTGACGACAACCGGTGCAGATATTCTGTTGGTCGACCGACAATCTGCTGGCCGGTTATCAGATACTGACAGCCTGCCTGATGAGCGTACCACGACCATCAATGCGGCCGGTATGCGCATGCTGCAGACACTTGGTGTAGAGGACAATCTGCAACAGGAAGCCACGCCCATCATGCGGATCGCTGTTGCCGAGGGCGCGCCACTATCCGGTCTGGCCGCACGACGCCGACCCAACACTGACTTGTCGTGGCAGGCCAGCGATACCCCCATGGCCTATGTTGTCAGCAATGCCGATCTGCAAGCAGCGCTGACCACAACGCTTGCGGCGGTATCGGATGGCTTTGGCAGCATCGAAATCCTCAGTGGGACTGTGTTGACTGGTATGGTGCGCGATGCTGGCAGCATGCGTCTGGACATCGAGGATGCCCACGGGAAGCGATCGCACCGCCTTGCTGACCTTGTTGTCGCCTGTGATGGAAACAACAGCAAGGTGGCTGAATTTGCCAACCTTGCCGCGCGACAGGAACGCCCCTTCCAGACTGCCATCGTCAGTGTTCTGCAGGCAGAACGGGACCATGAAAACACAGCCTTTCAGCGCTTCCTGCCGACCGGGCCCTTTGCGTTGATGCCAATGTCAGGACAGCATCTGTCGCTGGTATGGACCTTGCCGGATGATGATGCGCAGACGCTGCTTGCCGCCGATGATCAGGCCTTCGAGGCCGCCTGTCTTGACGCCTTTGGACAGTCGCTTGGTTATCTTCATCTTGCCGGTCAAAGGCTGGCCTGGCCGCTACGCCCGTCAATTCGCAAACGGATTACTGGTGCCGGTGTTGTGCTGGCAGGCGATGCGGCACATGCGCTGCATCCTGTTGCCGGGCAGGGATATAATCTGGCGCTGGCTGATGCGGCCGTTCTGGCAGATTGTCTGGCACGGGCACGGGCCCGCGGGCTGTCATCGGGCCATCCGTCAATCTGGCAAGCCTATGAGGCCGCCCGGCGCACTGAACGTCTGGCCATGAGCGCCGCGACATCAGGCATCAACCAGCTGTTTGTCCGCAGTCCCGCCTTTGTGCGCCGTATGGCTGGCGCAGGCTTTGCCGTGCTCGACAAGTCGCCGGTCAAAACGGTCTTTTCACGGATAGCTGAAGGCGGCGAACTTGCCGATGCCGCGCTGTTGCGCGGAAAATTTCCGGGAACATTATAGACGGGGACATTACAGGCGGGCGGGCACTATTCGCGGCTGGCACCCAAAGCTGCAAGCCTGTCGATATAGGCCGCCATCAGGCTGTCCCGGCGCGTTGCGTAATCCTGTAACAGAGACCAGCTGAAAATGCCGGTATCGTGACCATCATCAAAGCTGATCCTGATCGCATAATTGCCGACCGGATCAATCTGGGACATCGCAACATGCCGTTTTCCGGCTGGTGTTGTCTTCTGGTCCGCCCCATGCCCCTGCACTTCGGCGGAGGGGGATTCAACCCGCAGCAATTCCGCAGCAAGACTGGCAATGGTGCCATCAGCAAACGTAATCTGCAGGGTTTTTCGGTCGGCAGACAGTCTGATTTCAGACGGGGCAGGCGTGATCGACAGGTCGCTGTCAGTCATGCCAACGGGTCTCGTTCTCACTGTCTTCCAGATCGCGTGCTTCGTCAACAAGCATCACCGGCACACCGTCACGGATCGGAAACGCCTTGCCTAGCTGCCGGCTTACCAGCTCTCCCTTCACCCGGTCATAATCCAGCGGACCGTGAGTAACCGGACACACCAGCACATCAAGCAGTGCGGGATCGATGATCCTGTCCGCACCCGGCCGGGTTGTATCATCAGTGCCTTGCGTCATTGCCGCCATCATCCTCATGCAGCGCCATTTCCATCATCGCAATCAGCAGATCGGCGCGGCGCGCCATGCCGTCTGCTTCAAGAAGCGCCTGCTTCTCGGCAACCTCGAACGGACACACCATCGCCAGCGTATTCAGAATCTGCTCATCCTCTGAACGTTCGATTTGGTCCCAGTCAGCGTCAAACCCGCGGGCGGCAAAATAACGGCGCATGATCGTGAACATGCGGTCGCGGTCTGCGATGCCTTCAAGCGGATCCTGCAAATCCGCTGCAAATTCATCCCAGCTGACATCAGCCAGCCGGTATCCGGGCTCGGTCTGTTCATGCCCGCCAAGCCGAAAGCGACACACGCCGTTCAGGGCAATCATGTAACGCCCATCATCGGTTTCCTGGAAATAGCCAATCCGTCCTGCACAGCCAATACCGAACAGACTGTTCTGTTCTTCCATTGGCTGCACCATGCCGATCAGACGATCAGGATGGCCCAACGCGTCATCGACCATAGCAAGGTAGCGCGGTTCGAAAATGTTCAATGGCAACTGCCCGCCAGGTAACAGCAGGGCATTTGGCAACGGAAAAATAGGAATCTGTGTAGGCAGATTTATGTTGTCGTCCATTTTTTTGGTCATGGTGTCGCCTGGGTTATGAAAGGGGCGCAATCAGGAAAAGAGAAGCGTCGACAGTTTGCGCCGGCTGGCAATCACATCTGGATTGGCTGCGCCAAGCGAGGCAAAAAACTCTAACAGCTGCAGTCGCGCAGCCTGTTCATTCCAGTCCTTGTCGATGCGAATGGATTCAAGAAGATGGCTCATGGCCTCGCCGTGCTCACCCACCGCAAAGAGCGCCAAAGCGAGGGATTGACGTGCATCCAGATCATGGGCATCGGCATTAACGGCAGCGCGCGCCGCATCCAGTTCACCTGCCGATCCAGCCGCTTTTTGTGCAAGCTCCAGCGCGCCAATTGCCTGCGCCATGGCCGGATCATTGCGATAGTCGTCATTCAGCTGCTCGATAATTTCAGCAGCGCCTTCCAGATCACCAGTGCCGACGAGACAGCGCACAACACCGGCAAGCGCGCCAACAGATGCCGGATCAATTCCCATAGCCTGCTGAAAGTGGGTCATCGCCGCGGCAAAATCAGACTCGGCCAGCGCCGCATCGCCAGCTTCGAGTACCTGTGCCAGATCAGCGCCGGCCCCCCCCATGGTGGACAGCTTGTCAATGAACTGCCGGACAGCGGATTCCGGCTGAGCGCCGCTGAACCCGTCAACAGGCTTGCCTTCGACAAACCCGTAAACGGTCGGTACGGACTGCACCCGCATCTGCGCCGCAATTTCGTTATTCTCATCGATATTGACGCGCACCATACGCACTTTGCCGTTGCTGGCAGCCACCACTTTTTCAAGCACCGGACCCAGCTGCTTGCAGGGTCCGCACCAGGGTGCCCAGAATTGGACAACAGTTGGCGTTGTCGCCGAGCCATCGATGACCTCGGACATGAAGTTATTCACATCAACATCAACCGGCGTGGTGGTGGCGCCTGCAATCAATTGTTCCATGGCACTCTCTTCCTGTTTGAAGCCGCAAATCGCCAGCTGGCTGAACAAGCCTTGGCGGCGATCAGTTATCCCGTCTGAATTTAGGCATCCCCGACATCAAAACAAGATGCGGCGATTATCGATGACCCTACAGATCAATCATCTTTAGTTGATGCCGCGTCAGCGCAAGGAAAGCCCTGATCGCATCCGGCGTCACACCGATGGTCAGATCATTCACCAGCGGATGAAAATACACCCGCTCGGCAGTCATAAGGCTGCTGTCCAGTGTCAGCTGCACCCGATGTTCGCTGTCATTGATCAGCGTGAACAGGCTGACCGCGCCGGGGCGAACCCCCAGAAATTCAAACAACCGGTCAGCACTGCCAAAGGACAGGCGGTCCGAGCCGATCACCTCGGGGAGTGACTTCATATCGATGGCCCGGTCTTCCTGAGCGATTAATAGAAAGTTGCGCTTTTTGCGATCCCGCAGATACAGGTTTTTCACATGCGTGCCGGGCATGCCGTCACGATGACCCTTGGAATCCTCAACGGTACGCAGGGGCGGATGAATGTGACGGGTATATTCGATGCCCGCAGAATCAAGGATCGCCAGCAACGCGTCAGGCGTGGTTGGCAGAGTGTCTTTGAATTCTGATGACGCATCCATGACAATTACTTTCCCAAGTTATCGGCGACTTTCCTGAATTATCGGCATGACAGCCGAATTCTGAATTTTATAATGAATATAATGGCCGTTTTGCCAACGGTCTGACACTTGTCACACAGGCCTGTTTTGTCAAGCAAACAGGCGTCAGATGTGTAACGGAATGCAACAATTGACCGTATGAGGCCACTTGTTTAGGCCATGATACATAACCCGAAACATTTTGCGAATGCGGATGGCAATGGCGCGAATAGGACTGATTGGCTGCGGCATGTGGGGCCGGAATTTGGCGCGAAACCTCAGCCAGCTTGGTGCCCTTGCATCAGTTGCAGACCGTAATGTGGAAAATGCTGCCGCGTTTGCAGATGAATTCGGCGGCAAGGCAGACAGTATAGACGCCGTTCTGGAGCAGCATGATCTGGACGGTATCATTGTCGCCACACCGGCTTTTACCCATGCCGAGATGGCTTGCAGGGCCCTTGCGGCCGGACGTCATGTATATGTCGAAAAGCCTCTTGCCATGTCGCTTGACGAGGCCAACCGTATCGCCGCTGCGTCCAGCGATGCCGGACATATGGTCATGGTGGGACATCTGATCCGCTACCATCAGGCGTTTATCACATTACAGCGCGAGATTGCATCAGGTACCATTGGCACATTGCAGCATGTGATGGCCAACCGGCTGGCGATGGGCCGTATTCGCAGGAATGAATCGGTCATTCATGATCTGTGTCCACACGACACATCACTGCTGCTGGCGCTGATGGGCGAGGAGCCAGCATCTGTTTCCTGTGCGGGCGCAAGCCATGTCACGCCCGGGATTATTGATCATGTGTCAGCGATGTTTGCATTTTCTGGTTCACGCACAGCAGCGATGAATGTCAGCTGGATTTCACCCTACAAGGAGCACAAGCTCACCGCGATTGGCAGCAGCGGGTCGATCATTTTCGATGATTCGCGCCCCTGGGCAGAGAAACTGACCCTGTTCCGTGACGACATTCAGCCGAAAGGTGACGGCTTTTCAATTTCACGCAGCGAACCTGTCTTTCTTCCGGTCGCGGAGTCCGAGCCACTGAAACAGGAAGTCGCAACCTTCATTGACTGCTGCGATACCGGCAAAGTGCCACCAACCGATCTGACTGAGGCGCTGGCCGTTCAGCGCGTGCTGGAACAGATGCATATGTCAATCAACAGCTATGGCCGTACAGACAGCGTACCTGCCGCCAAGGAGACGGTAACAGCATGATCCCGCTTATTGATCTGGGCGCACAGCAAGCGCGTATCCGCAACAAGATTGATGCCGGCATAAGCCGCGTTCTGGATCATGGCATGTATATCATGGGGCCAGAAATATCGGCCATCGAGGACCGTCTTGCCAAGGCCGCCGGGGCTAAACATTGCATCAGCTGTTCATCAGGAACAGATGCGCTGATTCTGGCGTTGCTGGCCAAGGGGCTGATGCCTGGAGACGGCGTCATTGTTCCGTCTTTCACCTTCGCTGCCAGCGCCGAAGTCATGCCCGTTCTGGGTGCCATTCCGGTCTTTGCCGAGGTCGATGCCGTGACCTTCAATCTTGATCCAGCCGGCCTTCCCGCTGCCTTGTCGGCAGGGCGCGCCAGCGGAGCCAGGATCGTCGGGATTATCGGGGTCGGGCTGTTTGGACAGCCTGCCGATTATGATGCGATCAATGCCTTCGCGGCGGCTGAAGGACTGTGGGTCATAGATGATGCCGCGCAGAGCTTTGGTGCCTCATGGAATGGCGCAAAAGTGGGTACGCTGGCCAGCATGACATGCACCAGCTTCTTCCCTGCAAAGCCCCTTGGTTGCTACGGTGATGGCGGGGCTGTCTTCACGGACGATGATGATGAGGCGGAGATCATGCGTTCCTGCCGAATTCACGGGATGGGCAAGACACGTTATGAATATGACCGTATCGGAATGACCGCGCGACTGGATGCCATGCAGGCCGTTATTCTTGACGCAAAGCTGGATATCTTTGAGGAAGAACTGACGATGCGCCAACAGGTGGCCAACCAGTATGCTGACCGGCTTGCACATCTTGCAGAGGTTCCGCAACTTGCCAGTCAGGCAACTTCGAGCTGGGCCCAATATACGGTGAAGCTGCCCGCAGGATGTGATCGGGCCATTGTCATGAAAACCCTCGCTGACCATGACGTGCCTAGCGCCATCTACTATCCGGTTCCGATGCACCGGCAATCGCCCTATAGCAGCTATCCGGTCAGCGCTGACGGGTTGCAGATTACCGCCACCCTGTGTGGCCAGGTTCTTGCCCTGCCGATGCACCCCTATCTGGAAGCGGCCACGCAGGATCATATTGCCGGGGCGCTGGCAACGGCCATCGCCGCCGGGTCCGCTAGCGCAGCAACGGGCTGATTGCCACGGCCGTCTGAACCACACCCACTGTCGATCTTGTTCAGCCAGATATCTGCCCGGGGGTTTGTGCAGATTCGGGGGTTTGTGCAGATTCGGGGGTTTGTGCAGACCCGGGTTTGTGCAGACCCGGGGTTTACGCAGATATGTGCGCGGGTGCACGCCGCCGGTCAAATTGCGGGCGCACCCCAAATTCCGCCTTATAGGCATTGGAAAAATGTCCGGCATTGGAAAACCCGGTCGCCTCGGCAATATTGCTCATATTCATCGACGAGTTATGAACAAGACGCCGACCGACAGAAAGGCGCAGGCTACGATAATAGGTCATTGCCGGAGACCCCATCGTTTCGGTGAAAAGCCGGTTCAGATGTCGCGGCGTCACCCCCGCAACAAAGGCGACCTGACTGAGGCTGAGCGGGTCGGCAATATGACTTTCCATAAGCGACACCGCCTCATGCACGCGCGGCGAGGTGGTCCCGACACGGTCAGACACCGCGGCGCGTTGCGGTGCTGTCTCGGCGCGAATATCGGTGTGCAGGAACCAGTCGCTGACATGCCGCGCAAACACACCGCCATGATGGCTGGTGATCAGCGCATGCATCAGATCGAGCGGCGCTGTGCCACCGCCACACGTCACCCGGTCGCGGTCGATGACAAACAGGCGGCGCTCAACAATCACATCACGGAAATGTTCGGTCAGCAGCGGCGCATGTTCCCAATGAACTGTCATCCGATGACCATCCATCAGCCCGGCCTTGACCAGCACCACCGGGCCGCCAGACACACCGCCGATCTGCACCCCCGTGCGCGCCATCCGGTTCAGCCATGTGAACACATGTGCATCATCAAAACTGAAGGGATCACCACCCGCCAGCACCAGCAGCAGATCAAGATCAACGGTGTCTCCGACTTCATAGGATCGTTCAACCATGGCAGCGCCCGAGCTGCTGGTTCTTGGGGCCTGACCAAAATGAACAATCTCATAGAGCGATCGCTGCGACAGCAGGTTGGCGGCACGAAGCGGTTCAACCGTGCAGGCATAGGACATCAGCGGAAATCCGGCGATGGGCAGGATCCCGACTCGAAAAGGGCCCGATATTGAGCCAATATGGTCTGTTTCTGACATGATGCTGTCTTTTTTCTGCATATCAGATGGAATTCTATACAGACTAGACTCGACAATGACCCACACAAACAGGAATTCGATGCGGTATTCTGCTTTCAAGATTCTGAAAGAGGCGCTGACCGGTAACAGGGGCTGGAAACCTGTGTGGCGGCATCCCGAACCGAACCCCGAATATGACATCATCATTGTTGGCGGTGGCGGGCACGGCCTTGCGACGGCCTATTACCTTGCCAAACGTTTTGGCCTGACCAATGTGGCGGTGCTTGAAAAGGGATGGCTTGGATCAGGCAATATCGGTCGTAACACGACGATTATCCGGTCCAACTACCTTCTTGAGGGCAACCAGCCTTTTTACGAGCTGTCGCTGAAACTGTGGGAAGGGCTGGAACAGGATTTCAACTATAATGCCATGGTCAGCCAGCGCGGCATCATGAACCTGATCCACAGCGATGCGCAGCGGGATGCCTTTGTACGGCGGGGCAATGCAATGCGCCTGTCGGGTGCAGATGCGGTGATTCTTGACCGTGATGGCATTCGCGAAAAATGCCCGTTCCTTGATTTCGACAATGCGCGCTTTCCCATTCAGGGTGCGATCTGGCAACCGCGCGGGGGCACCGTGCGTCATGATGCTGTTGCCTGGGGATATGCGCGCGGGGCCGATGAGCGCGGTGTCGACATCATCCAGAATTGTGAGGTCACCGGTTTCCAGATCGAAAATGGTGTCTGCCACGGTGTCGAAACTTCCAAGGGGCCCATTCGCGCCAAGAAAATTGCTGTGTGCGTGGCCGGTTCGTCCTCGCGTGTGATGGAAAAGGCCGGCATGCGGCTGCCGATCGAGAGCCATGTCTTGCAGGCCTTTGTCTCGGAAGGGCTGAAACCTGTCATCCCCGGGGTAATCACCTTTGGTGCCGGGCATTTCTATGTCAGCCAGTCCAACAAGGGGGGGCTGGTGTTTGGTGGTGATATCGACGGCTATAACAGCTATGCGCAGCGCGGTAATCTGCCCGTTGTCGAAGATGTCTGCGAAGGCGGCATGGCGATCATGCCGATGATCGGACGGGCCCGCCTGCTGCGCATGTGGGGCGGTATCATGGACATGTCGATGGATGGATCTCCCTTCATCGACAAGACCGGCATTGACGGTTTGTATTTCAATGGTGGCTGGTGCTATGGCGGTTTCAAGGCCACGCCGGCGTCTGGCTTTTGCTATGCGCATCTGCTGGCGACGGGGGCGCCGCATCCGGTGGCGCAGCATTATCGACTGGACCGGTTCCTGCGCGGCGCGGCGATTGACGAAAAAGGGTCCGGTGCGCAGCCGAACCTGCATTAGCACGGGGTGAAAGATGATTATTGAACATCCCCTGCTTGGCCCCCGCGATGCCGCAGAATTCGTGTATCTTGGCGATGCGGCGATGATTGATCGCCCGGATGGCATGACCGTCGATGATACTGGCATGCATGATTACATGTATCTGCGCGACAACCCGGCAGGTGACATCCGTGAATTATGGTATCACGAACAGGGTGACAGATCGTGGCTGGTCGTCACACGCAACACCATCACACATGAAATCACCAAGGTTGAACTGGCCCGTGATGTGGCGCGCCGGTCAGGACGGTCAAGATGAGCCAGCCAAACCGCATTGCAGGCGGCCAGATTGACGATAAGCATGCGCTGTCATTTCGCTGGAATGGCCGCAATCTGACTGGCTATGCCGGTGATACGCTGGCATCGGCGTTGTTGGCCAACGGCATCCGTCTCGTTGGCCGGTCCTTTAAATATCATCGGCCGCGCGGCATTTTTTCGTCCGGATCAGAAGAGCCGAATGCGCTTGTTCAGCTGCGTGAAGGCGCGGCGCAGGAACCCAACACGCGCGCCACCATGGTTGAGCTGTTTGACGGACTTGTCGCCACAAGCCAGAATCATCGTGGCGCGCTCGAGTGGGATTTGCTGGCGATCAATGACCTGATATCGCCGCTGCTGAGCGCCGGGTTTTATTACAAGACATTCATGTGGCCCAAGGCATTCTGGGAAAAGCTGTATGAGCCGGTCATAAGGTCAGCCGCAGGCCTTGGTCGCCTGTCCGAGCTGGCCGATCCGGATATATATGATCACGGGTTCCTGCATTGCGACCTTCTGGTCATAGGCGCTGGACCGGCCGGTCTGACTGCGGCGCGCGCTGCCGCCCGTGCCGGGTGCCGGGTGATCCTGGCTGATGAAGATTTTCGCATGGGCGGGCGGCTGAACGCCGAAACCCACGCGGTGGCAGATATGCCGGGGGCCGAATGGGCATCCGCAACATGTGCCGAACTTGCCAGCATGCCGAATGTCCGCATGATGCCGCGCACAACAATTTACGGTGCTTTCGATCACGGTATCTATGGCGGAATTGAACGCAAAACCGATCATCTGGTCGATTCTGCCGGCAAGCCGCGACAGGTGCTGTGGCGGATCATGTCAAAACGTGCCCTGCTATGTGCAGGTGCCACCGAAAGGTCCATAGCCTTTGCCAATAATGACCGGCCAGGCGTGATGCTGGCGGGTGGCGTTCGCAGCTATGTAAACCGGTATGGCGTTGCGCCGGGGCAGCAGGTTGCTGTCTTCACAAACAATTCGGACGGATTGCGTACCGCCGCCGATCTTGAGGCAAAAGGCATTGCGGTCAGTGCGGTGATTGATGCGCGCAAGGGCGATGCCGTCATAGACACAAGCGGGCGCAAGGGACTGCGGTCCCTGAGGCTGAATGACGGGCGAAAGATCAGCGCCGACTGTCTGGCGGTTTCCGGGGGATGGTCACCGAATGTCAATCTGACCTGCCACCATCGGGGCAGACCGGTGTGGAACGATAGCATCATGGGATTCGTGCCCGCCGGCGATCTGCCACCCGGGCTTTCGGTTGCCGGCGCGGCAAATGGCACAATGACGCTGGCCAGCGTGATTGCCGAGGCACATGATGCCGCAAAAATGATTGCCTGCGATCTGGGGCATGCGCGCGGTGCTGGCGTGGCGCCGACCAGCAGTGACGAGACGTATGAGGCCAGCGCCATCTGGCATGTCGGCGGCTCACCGGCGCGCGCATGGGTTGATCTTCAGAACGATGTCACGACCAAAGATATCAAACAATCCATGGAAGAAGGGTTTCAGGCGGTCGAGCATGTAAAGCGCTATACAACACTTGGCATGGCCACCGATCAGGGCAAGACATCGAACACGCTTGGCATTGCGATCATGGCAGCAGCAAGCGGCAATGCCATCCCGGACACCGGGACAACCGTCTATCGTCCTCCCTATACACCGGTCTCGATTGGCGCATTTGCAGGCCGCGCGCGAGGCAAGGATTTCCGGCCATTTCGCCTGACACCAAGCCATGAGTGGGCGCTTGCAAATGGCGCTGATTTTGTTGAGACAGGTATGTGGTTGCGGGCGCAATGGTTCAAACGCCCGGGCGAGGCAGGGTGGCGCGACAGTGTGGACAGGGAAGTTGCGATGACCCGCGCGTCGGTTGGCATCTGCGATGTGACAACCCTGGGCAAGATCGATATTCAGGGCCGTGATGCAGCCGAATTTCTGAACCGGGTGTATTCGAACCCGTTCCTTAAGCTGCCCGTTGGCAAAGTGCGCTACGGGCTGATGCTGCGCGAGGACGGCATTGTCTATGATGACGGCACCTGCGCGCGGCTGGCCGAAACGCATTATGTGATGACAACCACAACGGCAAATGCCGGTACCGTCTTTCGCAAGCTGGAATTCGCCCGTCAGTGTCTGTGGCCTGATCTGGATGTTCATCTGATCTCGACCACCGATGGCTGGGCGCAGTTCGCCGTTGCCGGGCCCAACAGCCGGGCACTGCTGTCGAAGGTGGTGGACAGCATGGATCTGTCGAATGAGGCATTCCCCTTCATGGCCTGCAGCGAATGCAGGGTGTTTGGGGGTACGCCGGCGCGGCTGTTCCGGATTTCCTTCTCTGGCGAGCTTGCCTATGAAATTGCGGTGCCCGCCAGATATGGCCATGCGATGATGGGCGCGTTGATGCAGGTTGGCGAAGAGTTCAATGCCGTTCCCTATGGAACTGAGGCCCTTGGCGTGATGCGGATTGAAAAGGGTCACGCCGCCGGCAATGAACTGAACGGACAGACAACCGCCCATATGCTGGGACTTGGCGGCATGGTCTCAAGGAAAAAGGACTCCATCGGATCAAAACTGTCCGAGCGCCCCGAAATGATCCGCGATGATGGTCTGCGCCTTGTCGGGTTTCGCCCGGTCGATCGCACACAGATGCTGACCGCGGGCGCGCATTTTCTTGAAAAGGGCGCACCGGCGGATATGGCGCACGACAAGGGCTGGATGACGTCGGTTGCCTATTCACCTGAACTGGGACATTCGATCGGGATTGGCTATCTGAAACGCGGCGGTGAACGCTTTGGCGAGACCGTGCGTGCCTACAGCCCGGTCCGCAATCAGGACATAATGGTGGAGATTTGTTCACCGCATCACATCGACCCGGAGGGAGAGCGTCAACGTGGCTGATATCAAACTCACAGCTGCAACGCTTTCCGCTGTCGGCGATATTGATATTGCCGGCAATCGCATCATCATCCGCGATGATCTGTCGCTGGTGTCTGTTGCCACCCCGCTAGGCGGCGAGGATGCTCTGAAGAAGACACTGACAGCTGAATTTGGTTTGAAAGTGCCCGCTGCAACACTGTCCAGCACGGCCAAGGGTATGCGCGCTGTCAGCATGGCCCCTGATGCAATGTTGCTGATCTTTGCGCATGCAACACCGGATGCCGAGATGCATGTCAGGGCAAAGCTGGGCGGGGCCGGCTATACGACCGACCAGACAGATTCAATGCTGGCGATCGAGGTGTCCGGGCCCGCCACTATGGCGGCAATGGAACGAATTTGTCCGCTGGATTTGCACCATGGCAGCTTTGGCAAGAACGCCTCTGGACGAACGGTGATGCAGCACATGGCCGCAACCATTATCGCGCTTGGCGATGCGCATTTTCTGCTTCTTACAGCCAGCTCCTCAGCCAAATCCTTTTTGCACGCGCTCGAAACATCCTATCGCAACGTCATCGGCTGATCCGCCACTGGACTGGACCAGCTGAAAATGGAGCGGCATCCACTGTATCACCGTCGAAGAGGGTATCTACCCATTCCACCCACGCCGATGTGCAATCCAAACGAAACAGTGTGATGCCGTGATCATTATGACCGATGAAGGCCGGATATTACTGCCCTTCAAAAGTCAGATGCTGTGCGTCGGACGGTTTGTCGAGGGCGAAATCAGCATTGTCGGTAATCACCGCTTGCAAGCGCCAGTGGCTTGAATTATACCGACGAGACGCGTTTTATTATGGCTGCTTGTCCAATATCGCCATCGCGGGTGTAGCTCAGGGGTAGAGCACAACCTTGCCAAGGTTGGGGTCGAGGGTTCGAATCCCTTCACCCGCTCCATTCTTCAGAATGGAACGTAGACTTTCCGCACTCTTTTCAACGCTTTGTAAGCATGTCATTCGCTTGCGTGTCGAAAAGAGT